>Ga0255758_10001183_pt1 | contig 27284 bp, 24 predicted proteins | sample 011ome_24_FD_179958 | JGI IMG/M metagenome (GOLD analysis project Ga0255758, IMG submission 179958) | Coastal salt marsh microbial communities from the Groves Creek Marsh, Skidaway Island, Georgia - 011513CT metaG (version 2) | ecosystem: Environmental > Aquatic > Marine > Intertidal zone >...
TAATCCAAATAGACTATACGCCACGGGTTGATCGCTTTGACGTGGTTTGCGGCGGCGATTGGTGCGCGTCACCGTTCACGTCACTGATCAAAAGCAAGGGAACGCAAATAGGGTGAAGGTCAAACAAAACATACAATTAGTGAACGTACGAACGTCGATTGTTTTAGAGGCCGCAATCTGGGACGCAATTGGCGAAATTCTTGATCGAGAGAATCTCGACCTTAATAGTTTTTGCCAAATGGTCGATAAACGCCGTCGGGGGTATAACCTTACCTCGGCGATTCGGGTCGTTGTTGTGATCTATTTTCGGAGTTGGGCTAACAACCGGCGATTCTCAGAGCTAGCCAGACCGGCGCACAACCAGTTTAACGCCCCCGATGCCGAACTGCCGCCAACACCGCTATTACCCGACGTCCTTAAATCTTTTCACAAAGGGCTTTCGCATATTTGATGGCAGCAACAGGGTCAGCAATCTGGCCCTTAATCTGGTCGGGCGCTCCAACCCCGTCAGCATCCATCATCGCGGCAAGCTGGCGCAATATCTGGCCAGGCAAGTGCGGCCCTTCTAGGGCCAAGCCGCTGTAGAGCTGAACCAGATCAGCACCGACAAGGATTTTTGCATAAGCCTGCCAGCCATGCGCAACACCGCCAGCACCGATCAGCCCAAGCCGCCGGTTACTTAGGCGGCTGACATCAGCAAGGATCGCTGTCGCCGCCTCAAACAGGGGCGCCCCCGACAGGCCACCAACTTCATCAGCATAGGCACCATCGAGATATTCCGGCCGCGCCAGCGTCGTATTCGTGGCAATGATGCCGCTGACACCAGCCTCGACACAGCTTTCAACAATCGCCGCCAGATCACCCGGATGAAGATCAGGCGCAATCTTCAAAAAGATTGGCTTGGCTGGCAACGCCGGATCAAGCCCTGCATCATCAAGCCCGGAACGCCCTGCCGCCAGCAAATCAGCAAGATGCTGCTTGGTCTGCAAATTACGCAATCCGGGCGTATTCGGCGATGAAATATTCAGCGTAATATAATCAGCATAGCGTGCCAGCCTTGCCACCGCGTGATGGTAATCATCAATCGGTGCGGGGCTGGTTTTATTTGCGCCAACATTAACCCCTAAAATACCTGTACGGGCCGCCGCCATCTGTTGCAGATTTTGCGCGGCGGCTTCCATGCCGTGGCTGTTAAATCCATAGCGATTGATCACGGCCTTATGTTTTGGCAGTCGGAACACGCGCGGTTTTGGATTCCCGGGCTGGGGCTTTGGGGTGATAGTGCCCACCTCAACATGGCCAAAACCAAGCTGCATTGCGCCGTTAAAACAGGCCGCATTCTTATCAAAGCCTGCCGCCAGCCCCAGCGGATTGGCAAAATCAAGGCCAGCCACTGAAACCTTGAGGCTTGCCGTGGCTGTCAACGGGGCTGGACGCGGCCCCAGATTATGATGAAGCGTAATAACTGCTGCCCGATGTGCAGCCTCGGCTGGCAGGCATTTTGCCACTTTTGCCAGCAGCCCCCACATTAGCCACGATCCGCCGATTGAACAAGCTTTCCAGCCAGCGCGTCCTCGATCAATTGGATGCTTTTTTCACGGCCATAAAGCGCAAAGAAAGAGCCCATTCGCGGCCCCTCGGATTGGCCGAGAAGCACCTCATAAAGACATTTGAACCATTCGCGTAAATTCTCGTAATTTGCCGCCTTGCCAGTGGCATATACAATCGACTGAATTGCCTCGGCGCCACTATCATCATCCAGCGTGGCAAGTTGGGATTTCAGCGCGGCAAGATGGCCAGCCTCATCCGCATCGGCAAGCCGGTAAACCTTATGAGGACGCACCATATCCTGATAATAATTGACCGCATAGCCAATCATCCGGTCTAGTTCGGGATGGGTTTGCGCGGTGACATCACTGGCGTAATCGCTGACATAGGCCCAGACGATTTGCGGATCTTCAGCATGACAAACCGCCGCCAAATTTAACAGCAAGGTAAAGCTAACCGGCAGACCTGTCTGGCTTGGCACCCCGCTATGAATATGCCACAGCGGATTTTCCAGCTGTTCGGCATCACTCTGTTCGGGCAATTTGCCAAGATGCTGGTAATATTCATCAACCGTCTTTGGAATCACGTCAAAATGCAGCCGCTTGGCGCGCTTTGGCTGGCCATACATAAACAGCGACAGCGATTCAGGGCTGCCATAGCGCAACCAATCTTCAACCGACAGGCCATTGCCTTTCGATTTGGAGATTTTTTCGCCATTCACATCAAGGAATAATTCATAGGAAATGCCGGCTGGCGGGGTGCCGCCCAACGCCCGGGTGATCTTGCCCGACTGGGTTACCGAATCAATCAAATCCTTGCCACTCATTTCATAATCAACACCTAGCGCAAACCAGCGCATTGCCCAGTCACATTTCCACTGTAATTTGGTTTGACCACCAGTGATGCCGATTTCACGTTCGGCGCCACTATCGGGGTCAATATAGGTGATTGTGCCAGCGCTGACATTGCGATCAATGACCTTGGCCTGCAGCACTTTACCGGTATCGGGGCAGATCGGGAAAAACGGGCTGTAGGTTGCCTGACGTTCGGGCCCAAGGGTTGGCAGCATGATATCCATAATGGCGTCATACCGGTCCAAAACCTGCAGCAAGGCGGTATCAAATTTGCCGGCACAATAGCAATCAGTCGAACTCATGAATTCATAATCGAAACCGAACGAATCGAGAAACGCCTGCAAACGCAGGTTATTATGCTGGCCAAACGAAGGCGCCGTCCCAAACGGATCTTTGACCTTGGTCAGCGGCATATGGAGATAGGCCGCCAGCATTTCGTGATTGGGCACATTGTCAGGTATTTTGCGAAACCCGTCCATATCATCGGAAAAACAGATCAGACGGGTTTTCTGGCCGGTCAGCGTTTCATAGGCATGCCGTACCATGCTCGTGCGGACGACCTCACCAAAAGTGCCAATATGCGGCAAGCCTGATGGTCCATAGCCGGTTTCAAACAGCACTTCATCTTTACTGCCCTGACCATTTTTACCCCGTGAGCTAGCCAGCTTTTCCATACGGCTAGCAAGGGCGCGGGCTTCGGCAAAGGGCCACGCCTTGGCATCGGTTGCAATCTCTTGCATTTTCGCGATTAGGTCACTCATCATCATGCTTTCTCACATCATGGGGCAGGTCGCTGGCTACGTATCATCCGGTGATAACCTCAAACCAAGCAGCACCGCGTCAAATGCCGACAAGCTAGGGCGAGCCGCGATCAAGGTCAAGGGGCAAGCATCACCTGCAAGTGGTTGGCAATAAAGCCAGCATTTAGTTTGCCCAAAGCGATGCGCAAAGCTGGCATGGCCGGCAGCGGCAAGCTATAACAACGGTGATGCATGATCCAAATTCCATATCACTTCCCGATCTTCATGGTGTGCCGGTATTCTATCCACATGGTACCCAGCTTATCTGGATTAGTCAGAATGGCGAAATCACCCACCCCAACCGGTCGGCGCTTGCTGCCGAGCTGGCTTTGGGGGTGGTGCTATTATGTCACCGCCGCTGGAGCGCCGCGCGCGCAGGTGTCGAAATTGATCATTACCTAGATGTGATGGAACTTTTTGCCTTTGTCCGGCCGGCACGATTTGCCCTGCCAACACCGGCAGGGCTTGCCCAGCAATTAGGTCTGGCACGTCCCCAAAATGGTGAGGACATGGCGACGTTGCTGCCGCAAATCGCCTTTCGCCTGCTTGACGATCTGGCCGCAGCCCCCGATGACGCCCGCCAAGAAGCCGGCAGGATTGCCACCATGATGACCGCTGGTGGCTGGAATTGGGGGCCTTATATTCTGGCGCATTTGGGACTGCCAATGCCGCCAGCAGGCCCACCCGACAGCCGCCTTGCGATGATCTGGAACCGGCTTGCTGATTATACTGATTATACCCCTCAAGCCGAACCCGGCACCCAGCCAGTGCTTCCCGATGCAGCACGTCAGCGCCTTGCTGAAATGCTTGGCAGCAATTCTGAATTACGCGAACCGCAGGCGGATTATGCCGCCGCCGTCGCCGCCAGTTTTGACCGGCCTGATGCAGGGCCAGCCCCGGCGATGGTGTTGGCCGAGGCCGGCACAGGAACCGGCAAAACGCTGGGCTATCTTGCGCCCGCAACATTATGGGCCGAAAAAAATGGCGGTACCGTCTGGATTTCGACCTACACGCGCACGCTGCAACATCAAATCGCCGATGAATTAACACGGCTTTATCCCGACGCCAATACGCGCGCATCAAAGGTGGTAATCCGCAAAGGCCGCGAAAATTATCTGTGCCTGCTGAACCTTGAAGAAGCGCTGATGCAGATGCCCGGCCGACCGCGCAATGCCACCGCATTGGGGCTAATGGCGCGCTGGGCAGGGGCAAGCCGCGATGGTGATCTGACTGGCGCCAGCTTTCCAGCATGGTTGCTGGATTTACTGGGGCGGGCGCAAACGATCGGGCTTGCTGACAGGCGCGGCGAATGTATTCATGCAGCCTGCACGCATTACAATCGCTGCTTTGTCGAAAAATCAATTCGCGGGGCCAAACGCGCTGATATTGTTGTTACTAATCATGCGTTGGTGATGGTGCAGGCAGCCTATGCCGGCAAGGATGACCGGCGCACACCAACGCGTTATGTGTTCGATGAGGGGCATCATGTTTTTGATGCTGCCGATAGTGCCTTTTCTGCCTATTTAAGCGGACGTGAAGCAGCAGAATTGCGGCATTGGGTTCGGGGCGGTGAAGATGGGCGGCGTGGGCGCGCCCGTGGGTTAAAACGGCGGCTAGAAGATATTGTCGCCGGTGATGATCGCGCGCTGGCCGATATCGAGGCCGCGTTGGAGGCGGCGCGCGCGCTACCCGGACAAGGCTGGGAAAATCGGCTATCAGCTGCCCAGCCCCTTGGTGCTGGTGAAACATTTTTCATGCATCTTCGCGCCGCGCTTTATCTTCGGGTGAGTGACCCCGACAGTCTTTATGATCTGCAAAGCGAGCTTTATCCGGCGCCCGATAATGTTGTTGCTGCCGCGCGCGATTTCGCCGCTGCATTAGCGGCACTTGCGGCGCCCCTGACGCAGCTGGTTAAGTGGCTGGTCAAATATCTTGATGATAATGCCGATCAACTGGACAGCAGCCAGCGCGCGCGAATTGAAGGGGCTATCCGCGGATTGGAATTGCGGGCAGGTGGCCCGCTTGGCGCATGGCAGACCATGCTTGCTGATGTTGGCGGCGGTGCGCGTGACGGATTTGTTGATTGGATGCAAATTGACCGTCTTGACGGGCAGGATCGTGATGTCGGGCTTGCGCGGCACTGGCTTGATCCGACAATTCCATTTGCACACAGCGTTCTTGATACAGCGCACGGGGTCACCATCACATCGGCAACCTTGCAAGATCATGCCGCCCCGCGGCAATCATCAGACTCTGTATCCAGCGGTGATAACTCTATCCAGCCCGCCGCGCCAGCCGGTAAGCCGCCACATGATGGCTGGCAATCAGCCATTGCCCTGACAGGTGCGGCACATATGGATCATGCCGCGATGCGGGTTAGTTTTTCATCGCCATTTGATTACGCCAATCAAACCCGCATTCTGGTGGTCAATGATCTCGACCGTGACCGCCCCGAAGCCACTGCCAGCGCGATGGCAGCATTGATGATTGCCGCAGGTGGCGGCGGGCTTGGGCTGTTTACCGCAATCCGGCGGTTGCGCGCTGTTTATCCGGCATTGGCCAGCCGCTTGGAGGCGGCAGGGCTGCCGCTTTACGCACAGCATATTGATCAGATGAACCTGCAAACCCTGCTGGCCATGTTCCGCGAAGATCCGGCAAGCTGTCTGCTTGGCACAGATGCGGTGCGCGATGGTATTGATGTGCCCGGAGCCGCATTACGGCTGATCGTATTTGACCGGATGCCGTGGCCGCGAAGTGATATTCTATTTTCCGCCCGCGCAAAATGGCAAGGGCGCGAAGCTTGGACCGAGCGGCAAACGCGCCTCAAACTGCGGCAGGCATTTGGCCGCCTAATCCGGCGCAATAATGATCGCGGCGTGTTTGTGATGCTGGATAGCCGCCTGCCAACCCGCCTGACAACAGCCTTCCCCCCTGATGTGGATATCCAGCGTATCGGGCTTGCCGAGGCGATTGCCCAAACCAAAGATTTTCTGAATTAATCCGCAATATGGGCTAATCCAGAAAATAAGCCGGAGGATGCTGCCACCCTCCGGCTTGATTCTTTCCCGATGGAATGGAGGGCTGGCTTAGAAGCCCATGCCGCCCATACCACCCATGCCGCCCATGCCGCCCATATCAGGGGCACCAGCACCAGCTTCTTTCGGCTCAACCTTTTCTGCAACCATGGCTTCGGTTGTGATCAGCAGACCAGCAACAGAGGCTGCATTCTGCAATGCTGAACGAACAACCTTAGTTGGGTCGATGACGCCAGCTTTGATCATATCGGTGAACTCATTGTTCTTTGCGTCATAACCGATATTGTCATCTTTGCCTTCCAGCAGTTTGCCAACCACAACAGCACCTTCAGCACCAGCATTCTGAGCAATGTAGCGAGCTGGGGCGAGCAAAGCGCGACTGATGATGTCGATACCGACTTCCTGATCGCGGTTTGCTGGCTTTAGCTTGGCAAGAACACTGGTCGAACGAACAAGAGCAACACCGCCGCCAGGGACAATGCCTTCTTCAACGGCCGCACGTGTTGCGTGCATCGCATCATCAACGCGGTCCTTGCGCTCCTTTACTTCAACTTCGGTCGCGCCGCCAACTTTGATCACGGCAACACCGCCAGCCAGTTTGGCAAGACGCTCCTGCAGCTTTTCACGGTCATAATCTGATGTTGATTCTTCAGCCTGCGCACGAATTTGGTTGCAGCGAGCCTCGATTTCGGTCTTTGCACCAGAACCATCGACGATGGTTGTTTCGTCCTTGGTGATCTCGACACGCTTGGCGCTACCAAGCATATCAAGGGTCAGGCTATCAAGTGCGATACCAACTTCTTCAGACACAACAGTGCCGTTTGTCAGGATTGCGATATCTTCCAGCATAGCCTTACGGCGATCGCCGAAACCAGGGGCCTTAACCGCAGCCACTTTCAAGCCGCCGCGAAGACGGTTAACAACCAGCGTTGCCAATGCTTCGCCTTCGATGTCTTCGGCAATGATCAGCAATGGACGGCCAGACTGAACAACCTTTTCCAGAATTGGCAGCATGTCCTGCAGGTTAGACAGCTTCTTTTCATGAAGAAGGATGTATGGCTCTTCCAGAGTTGCCCGCATCTTTTCCGCATCAGTGACGAAATATGGTGACAGATAACCACGGTCAAACTGCATGCCCTCAACAACATCAAGCTCGGTTGCCAGGCTCTTGGCTTCTTCAACAGTGATTACACCTTCATTGCCAACACGCTCCATAGCTTCAGCGATCATCTTGCCGATTTCTTCTTCGCCATTGGCTGAAATAGTGCCAACCTGTGCGACTTCGTCAGATGTCGAAATTTTCTTTGAGCGTGACACAAGTGACTCGACCACAGCCTCAACAGCCATGTCGATACCGCGCTTCAGGTCCATCGGATTCATGCCTGATGCAACAGCTTTTGCGCCTTCCTGAGCGATGCATTGTGCCAGCACAGTTGCCGTTGTTGTGCCATCACCAGCAACATCATTTGCCTTTGACGCAACTTCACGCACCATCTGTGCGCCCATATTTTGGAACTTGTCTTTCAGTTCGATATCTTTAGCAACAGTCACACCATCTTTGGTGATGCGCGGTGCGCCAAATGATTTCTCGAGAACAACGTTACGACCCTTTGGGCCAAGCGTTACCTTTACGGCATTTGCCAGGATATCAACGCCTTCAAGCATCCGTGTTCTGGCGTCTGAGCCGAATTTGACTTCTTTAGCAGCCATGTTTCAATTTCCTTTGTTTATATTGTTGGGTGGTTGAATTCTGATAAACCGGTGGCGGTTTACTCAATCACACCCATGATGTCTGATTCCTTCATGATCAAATATTCCTGACCATCGATCTTGACTTCGGTGCCTGACCATTTACCGAATAAAACGCTATCGCCAGCTTTGACGTCAAGCGGTTGGACCTTGCCGGTTTCATCACGCGCACCAGCGCCAACGGCAATCACTTTGCCTTCCATTGGCTTTTCTTTGGCAGTGTCGGGGATGATAATCCCACCAGCAGTTTTCTGTTCTGATTCAATGCGCTGTACAACAACGCGGTCGTGAAGAGGCCTGAATTTCATGCCTAGTTTCTCCTCCAAAAAAGTCGGTTACCTGTCGGTTAGCACTCATCGACCGAGAGTGCCAAAATGACACCTCCGGTAATTGGGATATGCGCAATGATTTGTCAAGGGAGCGGAATCAAAATAATTAAAAATCTACGCAGGCAAAGCCCCTGCGGCAAAGCGCCAATTTGCAGTCGCCTTGCGCCTTGCTATAGAAACATCCATATGAACCGCCCAACGTCAATTATTGCCGTCGGTCAACATCACATATCAAAAGGGCCGTCCAATGACCGTAAAAACGCCAAGCTGGATTTCACGCAACGCCACACTAGCAAGCGATCAAACCGTCGCCAAATGGCTGTTTGGCATGACCTTGCTCGTGGCGATGATGGTGGTAATTGGCGGGGTAACGCGGCTAACCGGATCGGGCCTGTCGATGGTGGAATGGCGGCCGCTGATGGGCACCTTGCCGCCGCTCACCACTACCGAGTGGGACCGCGTTTATCAGCTCTATCGCGAATCGCCTGAATACCAGCAATTGAATTACGGCATGACGCTGGCAGCCTTCAAAAACATTTTCTTCTGGGAATATTTTCACCGGCTTTGGGGGCGGCTATTGGGCGTAGCCTTTGGCCTGCCTTTCCTGTTTTTTCTTCTAACGGGGCGCATCCCGAACGGATTTGGGTTACGCCTTGGGCTGTTGTTATTGCTGGGCGGGTTTCAAGGGGTCGTCGGCTGGTGGATGGTAAAATCCGGCCTGACTCAAGATGCCAGCGTGTCACAATATCGGCTCGCAACGCATCTTGGCGTCGCGTTGGTGATTTTCAGCCTGTTAATCTGGACCGCATTTGACCTGCGCGATGGGCGATCCAAAGGGCCAGCCGGTCATGCATTGGCCAGTCTGGTTTTGCTTGGTGTGACAATTCTTGCCGGAGCGCTTGTCGCGGGGATGGATGCCGGCCTGCTCTATAATCATTACCCCTTGATGGGTAACGGGCTGGTGCCGGTCGAATATGGCGATCATGGCCTTATGGACCCATTTGACAATCCGGCATCGGCGCAGTTCCATCATCGGTGGATTGCGGCGCTTACCTTTGGCGCGGTTGTTGTGCTGGGGTTAAAGGCACGAAAAGGCCAGATGAAACGCCGTGCAAACCTAGTGCTGGCCGCCGTATCATTGCAATTTATTCTCGGCATCGTCACCCTGTTACACGGGGTGCCGGTCTCGCTTGGCGGTATGCATCAGGCTGGCGCAGTTGTTCTGCTTGGTTGTTTGCTGGCTCTGATCCATGGCAACGGTCAGCCCGCGTTAAATCGCCAAAACAATCTGCCCGACAACGCCCAAGCCTAGTCGCCACTAATCCTTTTTCTTGATCTGTGGCACGCGCCGGATATGCAGTTCGGCAAGGGCGCTTTCATCCACCTCGGACGGTGCTGCCATCATCAGATCTTCGGCTTTGCCGTTCATCGGGAACAAGATCACCTCGCGGATGTTCGGCTCGTCGGCAATCAGCATCACCATACGGTCGATACCGGGGGCGATACCGCCATGCGGCGGCGCGCCAAACCGAAACGCATTGATCATCGCCGGGAATTTTTCATCAACTGTGCTGTTTGGATAACCGGCAATCTCAAAGGCCTTATACATCACCTCTGGAAGATGGTTCCGGATCGCCCCTGATGATAATTCAACACCGTTACAAACAAGGTCATACTGCCATGCCTTAATGGTCAGCGGATCTTGTTCTTCCAGCGCTTTCATGCCGCCTTGCGGCATCGAAAACGGGTTGTGCGAGAAATCGATTTTGCCGGTCACCGGATCGGCCTCGAACATCGGGAAATCGACAATCCAGGCAAAGCGGAACAAATTGCGGTCGATCAAATCCTGATCCTGACCAATTTTTACCCGGGCGCGTCCAGCCAGGCTTGCCGCTTCGTCAGCCGGCGCGCAGGCAAAAAACACCGCATCACCATCGCCAACACCGGCGGCAATCCGAATTGCCTCGGCCTTTTCAGCACCAAGCGCTTTTGCCACAGGCCCACGTGCTTCACCTTCGCCATAGATAATATAGCCCATACCGGGTGCGCCTTCACCCTGTGCCCAGCTATTCATCCGGTCAGCGATTGCACGGCTGCCACATTTTGGCCCGGGAACCGCCCGAACAACGGCGCCCTTTTCGATATTCTTGGCGAAAATCGCAAAATCCGATCCACGGAAAATATCAGTCACGTCGCAAATCTCGAATGGGATCCGCAGATCAGGCTTGTCATTGCCATATTTCAGCATCGAGTCGGCATAGGGGATATGCACAAAATCTGTATCAACAATCTTGTCAGAAAACTCTTCAAACACGCCTTTTATGACCGGCTCGACCGCGGCAAATACGTCCTGCTGTTCGACAAAGCTCATCTCAAGGTCAAGCTGATAAAACTCGCCCGGGCTACGATCGGCGCGGCTATCCTCGTCACGGAAACAAGGCGCAATCTGGAAATAGCGGTCAAAGCCACTGACCATGATCAGCTGTTTAAATTGCTGCGGTGCTTGCGGCAATGCATAGAATTTACCCGGATGCAGACGTGCCGGCACCAAAAAGTCGCGCGCACCCTCTGGCGAGGAGGCTGTCAAAATTGGTGTTTGAAACTCGGTAAAGCCTTGTGCCACCATCCGCGCCCGAATTGACTGGATGATTTTTGCCCGCAACATGATATTGGCATGTGGCCGGCTGCGACGCAGGTCAAGATAGCGATAGCGAAGTCGCGTTTCTTCGCCCGAATCTTCATCTGAATTGACCTGAAGCGGCAATGTGTCAGCGGCCGACTGCACCTCGAACGCCTCGATGCGAACTTCGATTTGTCCGGTTGGCAAATTGGCATTAATGGTCTCGTCACTGCGCTTTAGCACGGTGCCAGTAATGGTCACAACCGACTCAAGCCGCGTTGCCTCAACCAGCGCAAAACTTGCGTCAGATGCATCCGCAACACATTGCGTCAGGCCGTAATGGTCGCGAAGGTCGACAAAAACCAGCTGCCCATGATCACGCTTGCGGTTAATCCAGCCGGATAATCTGACCTGCTGGCCAACATTGGCTTCGGACAATTCGGCGCAATTGTGGGATCGATAGGCGTGCATGATGTTAAGGCTCCACTATGAATGACCATTGCTGGTCAATGATATCCGACAACCGGACCGACAGCCGCAAAATAACAGCCATCAAAAACGCGGCGAGTATGCAAAGATTGCGCCCGTGACGCAACCAGCTTTCGGATCAAACATTGCTGATTTCGGCGATTTTATCGGCGCATGATCCGTTTTACGATGAACGACGACGCCCGCGACGCCCGCGCCGGTCGTCGCCACCGGCATTATTGATATTCACATCGGCCCACGCCTCGCCAAGCGCGGCAGTCATTGCAGCCGCATCAAACGGGCGCACCGGTGTGGTTTCAAGCGCCTTTGTCATGGCCGCAACATGCGCCGGGCTGGTGCCGCAACAGCCACCAATAATCTTGGCGCCCATATCGCGCGCAAAGAGCGCGTAATCAGCCATCAATTCCGGCGTTCCATGATAATGAATAGCGCCCTCAACATAGGCTGGAATGCCGCAATTGCCCTTTGCCACAACGGGTACATCGCCCGATTGGGTCAAAATACCATTCACTGAATGCAGCAATTCGGCAGGCCCAATGCCGCAATTGGCGCCAATGAAACTGGCACCAGATGCGGTGGCGAAACTGGCAAAATCAGCTGGCATGACGCCCATCATCGAACGGCTTGCCGTATCAAATGTCATCGTGGCACAAATCGGCAGGCCCGTAGTTTTGGCCGCTTCAATCGCTGCCGCAACCTCTTCATTAGATGACATGGTTTCGATCCACAAAACATCTACACCGCCCTCGGCAAGCGCTGTGGCCTGTTCGGCGAAACCGGCGACAGCCGCGTCATGGGTCAGACTGCCAAGCGGTTCAAACAGCTCACCTGTCGGGCCGATCGAACCGGCAACAACGGCGCGCTTGCCAGTAGTGGCAAAATGCGCATCAACCGCGCGACGTGCGAGTTGCGCCGCCGCCACATTCAATTCATGCACCCGGTTTTGGGAATCATGGAGCTTGAGCCGGAATGAGGTGCCGCCAAAACTGTTCGTTAAGATCAGGTCAGAACCAGCTTCAAGAAAGCTATTATGCAGCCATAAGATATCATCGGGGCGTTCTACCGACCATAATTCCGGCGGATAACCGGTTTCGAGGCCGCGCCCAAACAGATTGGTGCCAGTCGCACCATCAGCAACACACCAGCCCTTCGCGGCGATCAGATCAGATAGGATATTGCTCATTGGCTTTGTTTCCTCAACTATCAATATTAGGAACTGCCAATATTAGGGATTTCCTATATCAGGAGCTGCCTATATTGGTAACAGCAACAGGGCCATTATCTGACCGCTAAAATTTAACCTTGGGTTATACGCTCAGGCGTTTTGTATCCCGCCGCGATGGCCGGCGGCGAACGCCAGTTGCCTTGGCGCGCCGATCTTTCAAAATTTCCAGCAACTCAAGCTGATCATCTTGATCCATACTGCGCCATGCAGCAATCTCGGCGCGCGTGCGATAACAGCCAAGGCAAACGCCATCTTGCGGATCCATCTGACAGATCGACACGCATGGTGACGGCAGTTTGGTTACAGGTGGATCATTCGGTGATGCCATGGCTGTCTTACCTTTTAACGCTCTCGCCTCTTAACGCTTTAGGCCGCGCGGCTTTCGCCTTCGATGTTCGCCATTGCATCATTCATTGCAGACAGCTCAACAAGCTGTTCTGATGCCGCCGCGATTGTGACCAGATTGCGGTCAACAATTGGGGCGTTATCATCAGCGGCCGCCGGTGTCCGGTCAGCTGCTTCGTCAATCAATGACAATAATGAAACGGCCTCGCCTTGGAGCAGAACCGGCATATCTTCACGCAGAAAGGCGCGCAATACACGCTTGGCATGAGCCTCGTTTTTCAGGCTTTCGACATGACGATTGCCAGCCGGCACGATCAGCGCATCATAATCAACCGCAAGCGCGGTCGACAGGGTTGCGTCGGCTGGATAAGACATGCCCCAGCCAGTGCCGTTCCACGCATTGGTCAATCCAGCTTCCCGAGACACAATTTTCAATTTCGCGCCTGCGTTCATCATGGCGCGTTGAATGGCGATAAAACCGGCTTCATCAAACCCGCTTGCCACCATGATGGCGATTGTTTTCCCAGAGAAATTGGATAGTTTCATAAGACTGCTCCTTAACATAAATTGCACAAACGCCCCGGGCTTGGACCTAGAATATCAGCCGCCGCGAGGAGAGTTACGCCAGACCGCGTCTACCGGTCCGCCGGTTGCGCTTGTCCTCGTAAAAAATAGGATTGCGGCAGCGTATACATGGCTTTGCCAATTTGTTCAAGCGTTACTCGCCTTGGTCTTGTTCTTACCAGCGGTGACGTGCCAAAAATCAGCGGAAAAAAAATGATCACTGAACCCAATTTCTGGATTTGCAGTCGGCATAGAAAGGCATAGAGTGATCGGCGATGCATAATCCATGATCCGGTATTACCAGCCGGCCTTATGGGACTTTTTGAGAGTGCCTCTGCATGGGGCATTATGCAGTTTTTTCAATGGAGAAAAATACTATGTGCGATTTGGAAACCTGCAATCCGAACGATCCGCGCCGTCCTGCCGTTTCGGCAACCGACCGCCGACTTTTTCTCGCCGGTGCCATGGCCTTGCCACTAGCGACCATTCTTGGCCATGTTGACCTTGCCGAAGCTCAGGCCAGCAAGGGCGTTACCATCAGCCAAACGACCGCAGATGGCCGTTCTGTCAGTGCCTATTTTGCCGAGGCTGACAAAAAAGATGCACCAGTGGTGATTTTGATCCATGAATGGTGGGGGCTGAACGACAATATCAAGACCATGGCTGAAGACATCCGTGCCAAAGGGTTCCACGCCGTTGCGATTGATCTGTTCAATGGCTCGGTAGCAACCAATCGCGATGAAGCCAAAGCCCAGACCAGTGCGGTTAAAGCTAGTGAAGCTAATGCAACCCTTGCCGCATGGGTAGAGTGGGCCAAGACCAATGGTAATGGCAAAGTTGCCACGCTTGGCTGGTGTTTTGGGGGCGGCTGGAGCTTGTCAGCGGCGTTAAATACCCAGATTGATGCGGCGGTAATCTATTATGGGCGGGTCACGTCCAAGGCCGACAGCCTGAAAAAACTCAACGCACCAATCTTGGGGCATTTTGGCACATTGGATAAATCCATCAATCCGGAAATGGTCGGTGCGTTCCACAAATCACTTGCCGAGGCTGGAAAAAGCGATCTGATGACGACGCACTGGTATACTGCCGGTCATGCTTTTGCCAACCCGACAGGGGGGCGCTATGACGAGGATGATGCGGCGCTGGCATGGGCAAGAACGCATACGTTCCTTGCCGCGAATCTTCGGTAGCTATTTCAGTTTTTGACTGATGAGCAGTAATCATTAAGCGAACAAACGGGCAGCATCTTTTACCGAAGCTGCCCGTTTTTTAATGATATTTATCTAGTGAGTTGCCCGTGTCAGGCGGGCGTCAAGACGCAGGAAACTGCCCCGCCGCAACAGGCGCTGATCAATCCAGCTTATTGTGGCTACCATCGCAAAGCGGCGCCTTTGCCGAATATTTACAACCACAGAAAAACACTTTTTTCGACGCATCTGCTGTCATTTTAACTGGCGCGATGCCTGTATCCTTGTGACTGCCATCACAAAAAGGCTGTTTCGCACTCTTACCACAGGCGCACCAGAAATAGGTTTTACCTTCTTCAACATCAACAGGCATCGGCGCCTTTTGAAAAATAACCGGATCAGACATTAAGAGACGTCCTTTTCTAAAAGAGAGACAAGATAAAGAAAGAGAGCCGGTGTTCATCTGCGGCCCATTTCCCTTGGACCCATTTCCCTTGGAACCCAACGCCCTTGGTAGATGTCAAGCAAGACAGATGTCACCGGATGAATGGAGCGGGCAACGGGGTTCGAACCCGCGACCCCGAGCTTGGGAAGCTCGTGCTCTACCAACTGAGCTACACCCGCAACATTGCGATTGCTAAATAGATTTTTTCCATTCTGCAAGATTTTCTTGTGCGGTTATGCAGATTTCCCGGTCACACAGATTTAATGGGCGTTTATTTGCGGTGGTTTCTACCTAATAAAATGATTGGCAAATTGAGTGGCGAAACGGCTAGCTAACTTTGGGCAAGTGATTGTCATCTGGTTTCATCTGATTGGCCGATAGATGTTCATTTCTGCCAATTAAAGTTGCTTTTCTGGGCTGTTTTCGTCATATACTCAGGCAGCAGCCACCGGCAGTAACAGCCGGCACGTAATGGCGGCACTTTTAAAACGGTTTGGCAAAGCACATGATGACTCCATACGACACTGGCGAGACAAAAGAGACATCCGATCTATCGGATACTGCTTCAGACAAGCCGAGAATTATAAAGCCAAGCCAAGAAGACGCCGAAGCTGCGGTTGATGTCCTGTTGCGCTGGATTGGTGAAGACCCAACCCGCGAGGGATTGGCCGGCACACCGGGCCGTGTTGTTCGTGCCTGGCGAGAATTTTGCAGCGGCTATGACGAAGACCCTGCACAGATTCTGGCCCGCACCTTTGAAGAGGTGGAGGGCTATGATGACATGGTGATGCTGCGCAATATCCGGCTGGAAAGTCATTGCGAACATCATCTGGTGCCAATTCTGGGCGTTGCGCATATTGCCTATATGCCCGATCGGCGGGTTGTTGGTATTTCCAAGCTGGCGCGCGTGCTTGATGGTTTTGCGCATCGTTTGCAAACCCAAGAAACCCTGACCGCGCAAGTTGCCGATTGTATCCAGAATATATTGCAGCCAAAGGGCGTGGCGATATTGATCGATGCCCAACATCAATGCATGACAACCAGAGGCGTTCGCAAACCTGATGTCTCGATGATCACCACGCGATTTACCGGAATCTTCAAAGAGGATGAGTCCCTAAGCCGCCGTTTTTTGGATCAAACAAAGCTCGGCTAACAACAAGCGTCATGGCGGCCAGCGATAATCAGAACCGCAGATGATGACTTGGTAACCAAAACCGGATTATTATGCAGCTATCACCCGTGCTCAATATCCTGGGACTTTTAGCAACCATCTTGGCGGCAGCAATGCTGATTCCAATGTTCGTCGATCTTTATGCCGGATCCAGCGACTGGCAGGTTTTTGCACTTTCTGCCTTGTTGACCGGCTTTGTCGGTGTTTCAGTTTGGCTGGCGACAAACCGGCGCGAAGCCCTCGATTTGGGGCTGAGACAAGCATTTCTGCTAACCAATGGTTCATGGGTGATGATCGGCATTTTTGGCGCATTGCCTTTCATGTTCAGCGAGCTTCACCTTAGCGTTACAGACGCAGTATTTGAATCCGTTTCTGGCATTACCACAACTGGGTCAACGATCCTTGTCGAGATTGAGCAGGCATCACCGGGCATTTTGATCTGGCGGGCGTTGCTGCAATGGCTTGGCGGGGTTGGCATCGTGGTTATGGCGATGGCGGTGCTGCCAATGCTGTCGGTTGGCGGGATGCAGCTTTTCCGCACCGAATCTTATGAGCGTCCGGAAAATGTGGTGCCACGGGCAACCCAGCTTGCCGGCGGTATTGGTCTTGTCTATGCGGGGCTTACGGCGCTGTGGGCAATCATGCTGGCAATTGCCGGGATGGATATGTTTGACGCCGTGGCGCATTCAATGACAACGCTTGCCACCGGCGGCTATTCAACCCGAACCGCATCAATCGGCGCGTTCGATTCGGTTGCTGTTGAGTGGATTATCATCACCGGCATGATTGTTGGCAGCTTGCCATTTGCCCATTATCTGGCGCTGGTACGCGGCGGCTGGCGCAGCTTGTTAAATGACCCCCAAGTGCGCTGGTTCCTGATCCTTGCAGTAGGGCTTGTTCTGCTATTGATCTGGCATTTGATGCAAACCGGCCTTGGTTTTGGCGAGGCAGTGCGCCAAGCCAGCTTTAATGGTGTCTCGATGATGACCGGAACCGGTTATGTCAGCGCTAATTTTTCGGCATGGGGCGGCTTTGCCACAACGATCTTGCTGATTGTCATGTTCATTGGCGGTTGCGGCGGGTCCACTACCTGCGGGATTAAGGTTTTCCGTTTGCAGGTTCTTGCCAGTACGGCCAAGGTTCAGGTCAGCCGTTTGCTGCGCCCACACGCCGTCGTTCTGGCCTATTACAACAAACGGCCGGTGTCGGTTGAAGTCATGGATTCAGTGATGGGATTTTTCTATCTCTTTATTCTCGGCTTTGTCTTGGTTGCCATCATGCTGGGCATGGCCGGTCTTGATTTTGTGACAGCATTATCCGGTGCGGCAACGTCGATCAGCAATGTTGGCCCGGGACTTGGTGAGGTCATTGGCGCTGACGGTAATTTCTCATCACTTCCCGATAGCGCAAAATGGATCATGTCCTTTGCGATGCTGCTTGGTCGATTGGAAATCTTTACAGTATTGGTGATGCTGAGCCCGGCATTCTGGCAGCGTTAAGGCAGAATAATCCGGTCGATCCGGGCCAGCTCGCGGCGCATCTGGCTATCAAGGCGGACAAGTGCCCCTCGCAGGCTTTCATTGATAACTCTGCTAACCTCGCTCGCCGTTGCGGACTCGCGAACGGTGATCGAATGTGATGCCCCCAGATCAGCCAATGCCTGTGTTCCCCCAACCGGCTGCAGCCACATAATCTTGGCTTTTATCTCGGCAGTGACTTTACGGCTTTGCTGGTCGGTGAATAATCCATCAATCCCAACTTTTTGCGGCAAATCGGTCATCGTGACCGCGACCCGTTGCATATCAAAAACAACCTCGCCACTGCCGCCGGCAGGGCGCAGCACATACGATACCCAATCGGCCAGAATATTGCTTGGCAAAGGGTCAATCCGGTGTCCAACATAGGGCGCGGCAACCGGCATTTGCCAGTTATCAATAATTTCAAGACGGCGTGCATTGATTGCTAGCGGCTGATAAGCGTCACTTTGAAAAACAGTAACTGGCGGCGTGTCTGGCGCAGTCTTGCAGGCGGCAAACAGCCCCCCAACAAACATCAAAACCAATCCTGATATCACTTTTGAACGGAACATCGCCAAAGCCCTTTTCCTTTGTTTATCTGTCTAGATCTTGCTCAACAGGATCATGCCACGTTGATGGCTGGATATTGCACCCACCCTAATTATGCCGCAATTTTGAACAAGGCGCCATAATCCTCTTGCCGGGATCGCGCCCCTTTAAAAAATATCCCTGAAACAGATGATCGAACAGCCGGGTTATGACTGCGGAATTGCGTCTCTATGATAAGCGCGGTTCGTTTTACAAAATTCACAAGTAACCGTCAGATTACCATTATCGTCGGCTAGATCATCAATCTCGTCAGGGGCAAGCTGCGCTAGCATCGCCTCGACCTTATCGACATTACACCGGCAGTGATCGACGACCGGACGGGCGGGCGCGCTATGCGGTGCCATACTGTTAAACAGCCGGAAAATGATGTTTTCAGGCGTCAAGGCAGGGTCAAGCAATTCATCACGCGTGATCGAGCCAAGCAAGGTCTTGGCCGTATGCCAGGCATCATCACTGGCGGCACGGGCATCGGCACTAGATTTTACGGGCACCCCGCCAGCATCATTGCCCACATCATTACCAGCATCATGGCCACCTTCCGCTGCGATACGTTGGAGCATCAGCGCCACCGCCTGCCAGCCATTTGCACCCTGTTCAGCGGCACAAAGAACAACCGTGTCAAGCTGCTCAGAATTTTCATACCAGCGCATTGCCGCATCGCTTAAATGCCGCTCATCCAGTTCAACAATTCCCTGATAGCGCCCGTTGGTACTGCCCTGATCGACGGTAAAAGCAATATAGCCGCCGCCCATCAACGGGCCCAAACGAACCGCACTCGATGGATCTTGCGCCAAACTTGCCGCCTGAAGGCCAGTTGGATTATCTTCCATCGCACAATAGCCGCGAAGATGGCCTGCCTCGGTAATATCGGCAAATAACGTTCGCACCAGCCCATCGCCTTTCGCCTGCAAGGTAAAAACCCCGTCAAACTTTAACGTGCTGGAAAGACACGCAGTTAACGCCAGCGCTTCGGCCTGAAGATTTGCCACCAGCGACGGGTAATTATGCCGTTCCAATATGGTGTTGGCAGGCCCACCGACCGAGGCTATCCGGCCTCTGATCAAGGCTACATCATCTGATCCATCAGCCAGATAAAATGGTAAAATCTGCGCGTCGGCCGGTAAATTATCATTCAACATTGTCATATCCTTACAGCCGCCCATAGCCGGGCGCCGGTTGTTTCGGCACAAAAGCCCGCAACAGGCCTAATTGCCACCAACACACCAAGCTAGAATGGCCTTTTGCGCATGAAGCCGGTTTTCCGCCTCGTCAAAGACCACCGATTGCGACCCGTCGATAACCTCGGCAGTGACTTCCATACCGCGCCATGCAGGCAGGCAATGCATGAAGATAGCATCGCCTGCAGCGGCCTTCATCAAATCGGCATTGACCTGAAATGGCGCAAAGTCAGTGCGGCGGCTGCCTTCATCATTGCCCATCGAAATCCATACGTCGGTCACCACATTTTGCACTTGATCAATCGCAAGGCCAACCTCGTCAGTTAAAATAATATCACCGCCATTTGCCCGCGCCCAAGCCAGCAAATCGGCCGGCGGTGCATATTTCTGTGGTCCGGCAATCCGCAGCTGAAAGCCAAAGCGTACCGCCGCCTCAATCCAGCTAACCGCAACATTATTACCATCACCAAGCCATGCAACAGTTTGCCCAGCAAGCGGGCCATGATATTCAATCATCGTCATCAGATCAGCCATAAGCTGGCATGGATGCGAGCGCTCGGTAAGCGCGTTGATCACCGGCACGCTGGCATATTCGGCAAGGGTCAAAAGCGTTTCATGCTTGAAACAACGAATCATAATCGCATCGACATAGCGCGAGAGAACACGCGCCGTATCCTCGACCGTTTCACCACGGCCAAGCTGCAGATCATTTGTCGAAAGAACCAGCGGCGTGCCGCCAAGCTGGGCGATACCGACCTCGAATGACACACGGGTGCGGGTTGACGGTTTTTCAAAAATCATCGCCACCGTTTTACCAGCCAACGGTAATTCATGGCCCGCGCCTGATTTCTGCGCAGCCTTCATGCGCAATGCATCATCAAGCAAGGCCTGTAGATTATCCGTTGAAAAATCCTTTAAATCTAGAAAATGCCGCATCGGCTTTATCTCGTCCTTTTGCATATGTTCGGCAAAGAATTGCTGTGGTCGGTCAGGCCTTGACCGGGGTGATCGCGGCAAGTGCGCCGCCAATCTTGGCAACGGCAAGATCAATTTCATCCCGTTCAATCGTCAATGGCGGTAGCAATCGCAAGGTGTTATCGGCAGCTGGTACCGTCAATAAATGATCATCACGCAACGCACCGACAACGCCCGCCAGATCTACCGATTCAGCCAGCCGGATACCTCTTAGAAAGCCGCGACCGCGAAGCTCGCTGATCAGTGCCGGAAATTGCGCCTGCAACCCAATTAATGCGGCATCAAGATAGGCGGCACGCTCGCGCACGCCGGCCAGAAATCCATCCTCGCTTAGAACCTCAAGAACCGTCTGGGCCGCCGCCATTGCCAGCGGATTGCCGCCAAATGTCGATCCATGCGTTCCCGGTGTCATCGCGCTGCCAACAGCCTTGCTGGCAATGACGGCACCGATCGGAAACCCACCAGCCAAGCCTTTTGCCAATGCCACAATATCAGGCTTCATAGCTGTATCCTCATAGGAAAACAGCCGACCCGTCCGGCCAATACCGGCCTGCACCTCATCAGCAATTACCAGCGCACCAAATTCATCAGCCGCTTCGCGCACACCTGCAAGATAACCATCTGGAACCTGTTTTGCGCCGCCTTCACCTTGAACGGACTCGACCATCACCGCGGCAACATGCGGCCCCAAGGAATCGCGAAGCGCGTTCAGATTACCAAAGGCAACATGGTCAAAACCGGCGGGCATCGGGCCAAAGCCGGTACGAAAAACCGGCCTGTCCGTGGCCGCAAGCATACCTAATGTCCGGCCATGAAACGCACCATTGGCACAAAGAATTGTAACCCGCTCAGGCTCGCCTTTTTCATAGGCGGCACGGCGTGCAATCTTCACCGCCGCCTCGGTGGCCTCGGCACCCGAATTACAGAAAAACACCTGATCGAGGCCGGACAGGCTTGCCAACATCTTGGCGACAATTTCCTGACCGGGAATCCGGTAAAGATTTGATGTATGCCATAATTTTCCAGCTTGCTCGGTTAAGGCAGCGACCAGCCGTGGATGACTGTGACCCAGCGTATTAACCGCAATGCCACTCGCACAATCGAGATATTTTTCGCCAGAGACAGATTCAAGCCAACAGCCAACACCGCGCACAAATCCAATTTCGGCACGGCCATAAGTTTGCATCACAGCTGTATCAGCTGCGTAATCCACGGCTTTTTGGTTCATATCAAAACCACCCGGCTCGTCGGCGTCATGCTGGTGGTTTCACCGCGGCAAACGCGCCCAAATTTAGCTCCAAAAATCAAACCACCAACGCGCTTTTGATCGTTGGTGGCCCCAGTGGCGCGTAACAGCGCCCGTATCAAGCGTGAACTTTCGCTATTTTCCGGCCGATTGTCAAGATGTCAGCCCGCAAAGAGAAATTCGCCAACCGGTTAATCCTGAATGAAATGCTTGGCCAGACGAAGACCCTGTGACTGATAGTTAGATCCCCCCGCGCCATAAAGCGTTTTCGGCACTGCAATCATCGGCTCATACACCAGCCGGCACACTGTTTGACCCTGTTCGATCAGAAACGGCACATCATGCGAGCGCACCTCCAAAACAGCGCGCGTTCCTTCTGCGCCCAGTTCGGCCATGCCAAAGCCGGGATCAAAAAAACCTGCATAATGCGCTCGAAACTCGCCAACTCTGGTATCATAGGCGCGCATTTCGGCGGCATGATCCTTTGGCACGGTGACAAATTCACGGCTTGCCAGAATGTAAAACTCATCCGGGTTCAGCACCAGCCCGCCCAATGTCAGATCCGACGGCGTCACCCGTTCCCAAAACGCATCAACCGGCTGGCTGGAAGCCGCATCAATATCAATCAGACCCGCATGTTTGCGCGCACGCCAGCCAATCATACCGCTTTTTTCATCAGGCTCCAGATTTACACTAAGCGCAACACCATCGCGGATATCAGTTCGTTCAGCCCCATGCACCAGCCCGACGGTCGATTGCAGCGATTGCATCAAAAGGTCGGACGGGGCACTGGTTCCGCGCCGCAGCCGCAATTGCGATAACCGCGATCCAGCCCGCACCAGAACCGAAAAGGTACGCGGCGAAATCTCGGCATAAAGCGCGCCAGTATAGCCATCAGCAACGGACTCAAATTCAACCGCCCCATCAGTGATAAGCCGGGTGAAAATATCCAGCCTTCCGGTCGAGCTTTTTGGATTTGCCATCGCCGAAACACCTGCTGGAAGCCGCAGATTTTCCATTAGTTTCACAATATAGACACAGCCGCGTTCCAGCACTGCCCCATCGCTGAGGTCAATTTTATGCATACCAAATTTGGCCAGCTTATCCGCGACAGTCAGGTTTTTACCCGGTAAAAAGCTAGCCTGTACCCGCCATGCCTCGCGGCCGAGACGCAAATCAAGGCTGGCCGGCTGTAACTGGCCCGGCTCGATCGGTTGATCTGCCGCAATAACACCACCAGCAATTGCCTGTTCAAGGTGCTGGACGGACAAAATACCGTTTTCAAGATCGTCGGCTGGCATGGTCATTCCTATCCTAAAATTCTGCTCGTAACGTCATTGGTCAAACGCTAACTTTTCAAACGATACCCCGAACGAAGGGCGTTGTAACATAAAATTGCCAAAACAACATTCACCGTAACAAGACAGTAAAATCCGGTCATAAGCGACCGGTCAGCAACCCCGATCATGCCATAGCGAAATCCGTCAATAGTGTAAAAGACCGGATTCAAGCTGGCAATCAGATCGAACGGCGCAGGCAAACGATCAACCGAATAAAAAGTGCCCGATAAAAAGGTCAGCGGTTGCACCACAAAATTGGTAATCGCGGCCAGCTCGTCAAATTTATTGGCCCAGATTCCGGCAAGAATACCGGCAAATGACAGGGCAAATGCCCCCAAAGTCAAAAAGCCCAGCGCGATCATCGGATGCGGCGGCCATGTCCCACCGCCAAGCATGACCAACACAACCGCGGTCACAACCCCAACGCAAAGCCCGCGTGTCATGCCCGCCGCCGCCAGCCCAAACAGCAATTCACCCGGGCCAAGGGGCGGCATCAGCAAATCAACAATATTGCCTTGCACCTTTGAGACAACAAGCGAGGATGAGGTATTGGCAAAGGCATTTTGCAACACATTCATCATCACCAATCCGGGCACTAGGAACGTGACAAAATCAACGTCGCCGACAAAATTTGCGCGCTCGCCAAGCGCCACCGAAAAGACCATCAGAAACAACACCGAGGTAATTACCGGCGCGGCCAATGTCTGCGTGGCGATTTTTAAAAACCGCTGCACCTCACGTTGATAGAGCATTGCAAGACCGACCCAGTTAATCGGGCCAATATAGACCGGACGGCGTAATCTATGCACCGTGGCCGTATCCGGGGCCGGAGGTATGGCCGGCGCCTGATCGGCGATCGGTACTGCAGTCTGAGAAGCTGATGATTTCGTCGTCGCGTCAAGATCGTTCATGCGGTCAAAATAGGCTGCAATTTGGTCAGGCGCAATGGGGCAAAGGACAGCTTTTGCCTTTCTTGTGAAAACCACTTAGTCTGAGATCTAGCGCGAACCGGGCACATTGCTGTTCTGACCAATCTTATGTCCAGTTTATGGCCCTAACGTGACCATCAAAAAGCATCGTTTCAACATCATGGCAAAAGCACCTATCGAAACAAGATTGATGAATAAGGCGGTTGATTATCTTGGCCGCTATGCCAGCTCGCAGCAACGTCTAAGCGAGGTACTTGGCCGCTTTGCCACGCGTAAATTAGACCAGCATGACCCTGATGAAATTGCCGCAGCCATTGCGGCAACGGTCACCCGCTGTCAGGCGCTTGGCTATGTTGATGATGATGCCTTTGCCCAGTCACAAGCCCGCAGCCACCGCCGCCAAGGCCGCTCGCAACTTGCCATTCGTCAACGACTACGCCAGCACCGGCTGGATGATGCGGTCATTGATACAGCGCTGGATGTTGCCGATCAGGCGAGCGCAAATGGCGAGCTTTTGGCGGCCTGCCGATTTGCCCAGCGTCGACGTCTTGGCCCGTTTGATCGCCGGCGCCCTGACGAGGATGACCGCAACGCCATCATGCAGCGGCAACAGCGTCAGCTTGGCGCCATGGCACGTGCCGGATTTTCTATGGCAATCAGCCGCAAGGTAATTTTGCTGGCAGATCCAGACAGTGCCGAGGCCTTTATCGATCAATTGGAACATGGCGAAGACCCCACGCTTTAGGCGAAATGATCCCACGCTGTAGGCGAAATGATCATTGTCGTCAGACCGGATGAAACAGGCCAAGCCTTGCCGATTACCACAAGCTGCGATAATAATTTTGCAGGAGAGGGAATTAACTGACAGGCGAATTGCCGATGATTAACGCCAGCAGATATGACCCGCAACCAAAAAAGGCCAGCAAAAGTGGCCGGCAGAAACCCGTTGAAGGAGTATCTTTTCATGGACCATGACACGATCTTTGAGCCAAGCGCAGATCTGGCTAAATCAGCTCATATAGATGCCAATGGCTATGCCGCCCTTTATGCAGAATCGATTGCCAACCCTGATAAGTTCTGGGCCGAACAGGGCAAACGTATCAACTGGATCAAGCCCTATAGTCAGATCAGCGACGTGTCCTATGACGCCAAAGATTTACACATCAAATGGTATGCAGATGGCACATTGAATGCTGCGGCCAACTGTCTTGACCGGCATCTTGCAACACGCGGTGAGCAAACCGCGATTATCTGGGAAGGTGATGAGCCTGACCAGCATCGCCATATCAGCTATCGTGAATTGCATGAAGACGTGTGCAAATTCGCCAATGTGCTAAAGGCGAATGGCGCCAAAAAAGGCGACCGGATTACCATCTATATGCCGATGATCCCCGAAGCCACAGTGGCGATGCTGGCATGTGTGCGAATAGGGGCGGTTCATTCGGTCGTGTTCGGCGGTTTTTCACCGGATGCGCTGGCCGGACGCATTCAAGATTGCGATTCGACCATGGTCATCACCGCCGATGAAGGCGTGCGAGGTGGCCGGCCAATTCCGCTAAAGGCGAATACCGATGCGGCGCTCGCCAACTGCCCCGATTGCACAACAACAATCGTGGTCAAACGCACGGGCGGCGCGATCGATTGGGTTGAGGGGCGCGATGTCTGGTATCACGAGGCCATGGAAACGGCCTCGGCCGACTGCCCGCCAACCGAAATGAACGCCGAAGATCCAATGTTCATTCTCTACACCTCGGGATCAACCGGCAAGCCGAAGGGGGTGCTTCATACAACTGGCGGCTATATGGTTTATGCGTCGATGACGCATCAATATGTATTTGATTACCATGATGGCGATATTTATTGGTGCACGGCCGATGTGGGCTGGGTCACCGGTCACAGCTATATCGTCTATGGGCCGCTGGCAAATGGTGCGATAACGCTGATGTTTGAGGGTGTACCAACCTATCCTGACAGTTCGCGTTTCTGGCGCGTTGTCGAAAAACATAAGGTGAATATTTTTTACACGGCACCTACCGCCATCCGTGCCTTGATGCGCGAGGGTAATGATCCTGTTACGGCCTGTGACCGCTCATCGCTGCGACTCCTTGGGTCAGTTGGCGAGCCGATCAATCCAGAAGCATGGATGTGGTATCATGATGTTGTTGGCGACAAGCGCTGCCCGATTGTTGATACATGGTGGCAAACCGAAACTGGCGGGATTCTGATTACCCCATTACCCGGCGCGACGGCCACGAAACCCGGATCGGCGACCAAGCCGTTTTTCGGCATTCAACCGGTGCTGGTTGATGGTGATAATAAAATTTTGGATGGCGCGAGTGACGGCAATTTATGCATTGCACATTCATGGCCTGGCCAGATGCGGACGGTTTATGGCGATCATCAACGTTTCATCGAAACCTATTTCACCACCTTTCCCGGTCGTTATTTCACCGGTGATGGGGCGCGCCGTGATGCGGATGGTTATTTCTGGATTACCGGCCGCGTTGATGATGTGTTGAATGTATCAGGACACCGGATGGGCACGGCCGAGGTTGAATCCGCATTAGTGGCTCATCCAAAAGTTGCCGAAGCCGCTGTTGTTGGCTATCCGCATGATATTAAAGGGCAGGGCATTTACGCCTATGTCACGCTTGTCGCAGGTGCAATTGCGGACGACGCGTTGGCGGCCGAACTGCGACAATGGACACGCAAAGAAATCGGCCCCATAGCGACACCTGATTTACTGCAATGGGCACCACAATTGCCAAAGACCAGATCAGGCAAAATCATGCGGCGGATTCTGCGCAAGATTGCCGCAAATGAATATGACCAGCTTGGCGACACATCTACCTTGACTGATCCGGCAGTGGTCGATGATCTTGTTGAAAACCGGCAGAATCGCGACAAGGGATAGCAAAACCACGGCGCCTCACAACGCCAATGAGATACTGCTAGACCCGTGAGATAATACTAGACTGGCGTCAGCATCGACCCGGCGACGCCAGCCATTTTACTGGTTTGCAATCATACAAGCTTGACTGAAAACTGACAGAATGCAGTTTTGCGTAACCTAGCCAGCACTAGCTAATGCCAAGCTCGATAGCGCGGCAAACCGCATGGGTGCGG
>Ga0255758_10001187_pt1 | contig 27230 bp, 31 predicted proteins | sample 011ome_24_FD_179958 | JGI IMG/M metagenome (GOLD analysis project Ga0255758, IMG submission 179958) | Coastal salt marsh microbial communities from the Groves Creek Marsh, Skidaway Island, Georgia - 011513CT metaG (version 2) | ecosystem: Environmental > Aquatic > Marine > Intertidal zone >...
CCTGTAAAGGAAAGATCAGCTTCAAATTCCAATATAGCTTCCAGGTGCAATTTAAGCTGATTAGGATCCCACTTGGTATCTTCGCCAAGCCGATTGAGGCTAAGCGCCAGTTCCTTTTTTTGCGGTTCTGTCAGACCGTGCAAAACCACGCAATCCAGAGATTTCCAACCCAGCTCTTGGGCTATTTCAAAGCGCAACCTGCCATCGATAATAGTGAAACGCTCATCCAGAATGATGGGGGTTATAATTCCTTGCCGATCAAACAGCCGCCATGCCTTTTTACGTTGAGCAGGCGAATGAAGCCTAAGCTTGGAGTTTGATTTTTTGATGTCCGAAAGGCGCACCAGTTGAGTTGAAAGAGACATGCTCTCCCTCCCTTACCCGGCAACCGTTTCCGCTGAAACAAATTGGCGAAATGAATGTTTAACAGCTACATTCTTGCAGCCATCACAATGCAAATCAGGCCTAATTTACGAGAATCAATCTACCACAAAAAAGGGCGTTCGAAAAGCTCGAAGGCAAAAGTGAACTATGTCAACTTATTGTTTACAATAGGTAAAAATTTGAATCTTCTTTGTATGATAGCAGCGTTTAAAACTGCTGAAGCGCTATAGCAAGCTAAGGCGGCTATACCCTGACCTCCAAGGCTCCATATTCCACTCCACCCGCAAGCGGTTCATCACTCAGTGTGAGCGCACAGGCACCCCTGAGCACTTCAAGGCCTCTCTTGTGGGGCACCACTCTGTACGCTTAGCTAACAAGCTGACCTATGGGCTTTACTCGGCGGGGATATCGGATGCGCAGAATAGAGAGAGTGTGGATGGCAACAGTCTATCGGACTGTCTAACATCAGCGCGTTTGGAACAGATTTGACCATTTGATCGAGGAGGATTTAATTATGGTAGCTTATCCAAACGCCGTTCTGCATCTGTTGCTTGTGCCTATTGTCTGACAACCCGCTCCAGTATCTGCCCTAAAGCCTGGTTAAGCTTCTGAGCCGATTCTCTGGTTTTTTTTGGTTCGCATCAATGCGCCGTATGTCTTTCGTATAATTAAGTTCGATTTCTGCTTTTAGATGAAGCACATATAAAGGCCTCGAACAACGTCTTGATTAATATTTTATTCCGAAACCACTACCGTAACTATTAAGTATATAAACAATTCGAAGGTGTCATGCAAAAAATTCTTAATATTTGGATTTCTCCGAAAGCATCATTAACGCTAAATTATGTCCGTTGGATGTGAGGTTTCCGTACTTATCTAAGAAGCGCCCTAGTTTGGCTTTTTCTATAGCTTCTTTTGTTGTATCGACACCATAGTAAACTTTGCAATGGCACAAGACGTCATCGATGTGAGTTGTATCAGTAATTTGTTCCATAATACCCTCCTTTTACTAGTAAGTGATAGTTGCCGTCTCCACAACTGCCTACGATCGTTAACATAAATAGCCAGAGATCAAATGAAATCTTAAGTTATCCACAAGAAATTGGTGGGTGGTAGTAAGATTTTTAAGAAAGAGGATCAAAAACCGGCGTCGACATCAAAACGTCTTTGCGTTCACGAAAAAACCCACGCTTTGAGTGAGATCAAAACGTGGGTATGTAATCACAGTCAATACAGATAGCCTGAGGATAACTAGAGGTCGTAACAGAATTGTAAAAAACGATCTATCCGGTGCATTTTATTCATGCCAAAGGCCTGAGCTTAAAAATATCTCAATATCAGGGAAAAAAATAACATTCATACAAGTGCTGTTAGCAGTGTTATTTTGCAAGGCCAAGGTTCCGCAGCTACCGCCCATCATGGGGAGTCTATTTCAAAAATTTCACTTTCATTAAGCCGGTTTGTTAAAGGGAGGTGGGTTAGAATTACTGAGGTCGATTAGGCAAATAAGAAAGCTTGGTCTAATCCAATTTTGTTAAAGATGGAATAACCTAAACCGTCATATAAATTTTATGAAAAATTCACAAAAGTATAACAATGTTGAGATACACCCGGGCTGAATTCGGGGGCATCATGCTAAAAATAAGTAAACTGACTAAAAAATTTGGGTCTAATATTGCTGTAAATTCAGTCTCAATAGACGTAGAAAAACCAATAATGCTTGGCATCATTGGCGCCTCTGGAGCGGGAAAATCTACTCTCTTGCGAATGATAAATCGCCTTGAGACGCAAACCTCTGGGAGTATTTATTTCAACGATTTATCGGTATCAGATTTACGCGGCGCAGCAAAAGCAAAATGGCAATCGAATTGCGCAATGATCTTCCAACAATTCAATTTAGTCCCCCGCATGGATGTTGTAAGCAATGTCCTTCATGGCACATTGAATAAAAGATCTACCTTTGCCACCTTTTTCAATTTATATCCTAAGTCTGATATACATACTGCCATTGAAATTTTGGGCCGACTTGGAGTTGCAGAGCACCTCGCGAAAAGAGCAGAAGCGCTTTCTGGTGGGCAGCAGCAAAGAGTTGCGATAGCAAGAGCGCTCATGCAAGATCCCAAAATGATCTTAGCAGATGAACCAATAGCATCTCTAGATCCGATGAATGCGCAAATTGTTATGGAAACTCTTCGTCGCATACATGACGAAGATGGGCGGACTGTGATTGCGAACCTACACACCTTAGATACTGCGAGAAGATACTGCGATCGTGTGATTGGAATGCGAAATGGCAATGTAGTTTTTGACGGGACACCGTCTGAGCTGACAACCGAAGTAGCTCGCAAAATATATGGTGCTGGCTCTGATTTTTCCGAGGCAGCAACATCAACTGAAATACGAGAGTTTAATCTTGTTTCAGTTTAATTTCAATCAGCCCATAAAAATATAGCGGGCAATATCGGAGATAAATTATGAAGAAATTAGTATCAGCACTTATCGCTTCTACAGCGTTATCAACCGCTTCATTTGCGGGTGGTCACTCAATATCTGAGTTTCGTATTGGAATATTAGGTGGAGAAAACGCACAAGACCGCTTAACAAATAATGAATGCTTTCGTGAAAAAGCCGAAGATCTACTCGGCGTCCCCACAAAAATATTTGCACCTGCTGATTACGATGGCGTAATCCAGGGTCTTTTGGGTGGTACTATCGATATGGCTTGGCTGGGTGCATCAGGTTACGCCAAAACCTTTATCGCAAATCCTGAAGCAGTAGAACCCATCCTAGTTGCAGTCAATATGGACGGTGGCTACGGTTATTATTCAGTTGGTTTTGCCAGAAAAGATAGCGGTATATCATCCCTTGATGACATGAAGGGAAAAGTTTTTGGTTTCGGTGATCCGAACTCAACCTCCGGGTATTTAATACCATCAATCGAAATTCCACAAGCAACTGGTGCCACTATGGACTCCGGTGATTATTTTGGTGAAGTTAAGTTCACCGGTGGTCATGAGCAGACGATTGTCGCCGTTAACAATGGCGATGTAGACGGAGGCGTTACTTGGGCCGATGGGCTTGGTGATTGGGAAGACGGTTTCAATGCTGGTGCGTTAAGGAAAGCAGTTGATGCAGGTCTTGTTGATATGAATGACATGGTACAAATTTGGCAGTCAAAGCCGATTCCAGAGGGTCCAGTTGTTATAAGGAAAGATCTTCCATCTGACGTGAAGGTTAAGATCACGGGTTTAACCGCAAGTTTACATTCAATGGATCCTGAATGCGCTTACGGGGTCTTTGCAGGTGAACGACTGGGAGTTATGCCGATAGGTCATGAGGCATACGAAATCATCGTAGAAGCACGTAAGCTAAAATCAAAGTAAAAAGTAAAATCGTACCGGTAGGCCTCATTAATCAAGGCCTACCAACTCTTAGGAATGTAATGTCTGAAATAACCTCAACTCAAAAATACGAAGCAGACTATTTCGAGCTTATAAAAAAACGCCGCACATATAGCGTTATTCTACTTGGTGTTTTTATCGTTCTTATGATATCTGGCTTCAATACTGTAGATAGCAGGAATGCAGGCGGCTTTTGGGCGGGTATTACGAAAGTCTTTGACTTTCCCGGAGAAGTGATTTCAGAGGCTTATGAAAAAGCGGAAAAAATTCCCAGTCTTTTCATCAAATTCTTTCCATCACTAATAGAGACGATTAACATAGCGGCTGCAGCAACCTTGGTAGCGTCAATATTTGCTATAATGTTGTCGATGCTCGCAACGCAAGGCATGGCTAAGTGGCCACGGCTCATTCCAGTTTTTAGACGTATCTTGGACGTCATGAGAGCAATTCCTGATTTTGTAATAGCGCTTGTATTAATCTTTATTCTTGGCGGTGGCCCTGTCCCGGCCATGATTGCCATCACCTTTCACACAACAGGAGCGCTTGGAAAATTATTTTCGGAAGTTAACGAAAATGCATCACTTCAGCCCATTGATGGATTGTCCTCTGTGGGTGCAAGTTGGATGCAAAAAATGCTACTTGGCGTTGTACCACAAGTCTCTCCCAACTATTTCAGTTATGCCCTATTACGGTTTGAGATCAACATTCGTACTTCAGCTATTCTAGGTTTTGTTGGTGCTGGTGGAATTGGTTATGATTTAAAAAATGCGATTTCATGGGGTAAAGGTCGATACGACGAAGCTGGTGCTATTTTTATTCTTTTGTTTTTAACCATTGTTATTGTTGATCAGCTGTCTGGAATATTGCGGGATCGTTTGACACACGGCAGAAAATCTGAGGGGTTTCTATGAATATAAATAACACAGAAACTTTTAAGTCAGATGTATACGAGCTTTTTTATTTTAAACGTGCTTGGGCATTTGGTATTCCAATAGTTATCCTAGCATACCTCACGTATGTTTTTATTTCCTTCGATATCCTAGGCCTGAGTGAAAGAGGGTCCCTACAAAACGCAAAAAGTTTAGTGGGGGACATGTATAGCCACAAAGTGCATGTCACTCGTGATAACCGAAAAGGCGATATTTCAATATCAATTGAAGGTGAAAAGAAAGGTAGATATCCATCGGGAGAAGCACCGGAGTGGATAGAATTAGGTAGTACAAGCAAAGTAGATCTAGGCAACGGGCATTTGATTTATTTTGGTGAAAAAGATGTTGTATATGAGGTACCTGATTACGGTAGAATTTGGGCTGAACCCGGTTTACGTGGTGTACAGGCGGAATATCCAGATGGACCCTTACCAGAGTGGATAAACCAGTCAAAAAACCGAGTTACTATTACAACGGACGCAGGTCGCCTCACAATTACCCGAAATCGTACTGAAGTATTCAGATATTTTTATGGCTGGGAATTATTCTTCTTTACACTGGACAGCCAATATCATGGCAAAACCATATCTGAATTAGCCTCGCTAGCAGTCAATGGCGAGCTGTCAAAAATAATGAGAGATTTTTGGTACAATAAAATGTGGAGGCACTCCGATGTTGCTTGGGCGATTGGAGAAACTATTTTGATGGCTTTTTTGGGCACATTTGGAGCCGCCTTGGTAGCCTTCCCTCTTGCTTTCTTGGCAGCAAAAAATATTACACCTCTACAGCCCATCAGGTTTTTTTTCCGGCGGATATTTGATTTCACCAGAGGCCTAGATCATTTGTTATGGACAATAATCTTGGCACGTGCTTTCGGACCCGGACCACTAACTGGGGCCCTAGCCATGGTTGTTACTGACACCGGTACGTTTGGAAAGCTATTTTCAGAGGCACTAGAAAATGTCGACAGCAAACAGATAGACGGAGTAAAGTCAACGGGAGCGCGAAATATACAGCGCTATCGTTTTGGAATTATCCCGCAACTTACCCCGGTTTTACTCAGTCAAATTTTATATTACTTTGAATCAAATATTCGTGGAGCAACCGTCATCGGTGCGATGGTCGGTGGAGGTATAGGCCTGATGCTTACTCAGGCAATTATCACCCAAAGTAACTGGGAAGAAGTGACTTATTACATTATATTAATAATATTTCTGGTCACAGCTACTGACTGGCTATCAGGAAAAATCCGACAACGATTGATCAAGGGGTCCTTGGACAGTTAAGTTCATCTCATCAGCATAATGGCAAGATTAAAACCCGAAAGCCCGTACATTCATTCAGATGTCGAATTTATAGACAGTACCGTTGGGCGCTACTGTGAGATCGGCAGGGGCTCGAGAATAAACAACTCTATAATTGGTGATTACTCATATTGTGACAGATACACAGACATCGCCAACGCATCTGTGGGAAAGTTTTCAAATATAGCAAGCTTTGTCCGAATAGGCGCTTCTGATCATCCTTTAGACCGCGCAAGTCTGCATCACTTTCAGTATCGTTCGGATGACTATTGGGATAACGCAGCTGCTGATAATGCATGGTTTGAAAAAAGAGAGAACCGCATTTCATATATCGGGCATGATACCTGGTTGGGACACAATGCACAAATTAAGCCAGATATAACAATAGGACATGGTGCCGTTATAGCCTCGGGTGCGGTCGTAACGAAAAGTGTTTCCCCATATACCATCGTTGCGGGGGTCCCTGCCAAACCTCTTCGAGTTAGGCTTGCCCGCAGATTAGCAAACAAAATGATTGAATTGGCATGGTGGGACTGGGATCATGACAAAATAGAAGAATGCTTGCCGGATTTTAGAAATTTATCTGTCGAAGCATTTATATACAAATACGGATAGCTACCTTTGAAGCAGCAACAGTGCTTATGCCAATGTTTTGAAAAGACTTTCCATAAGCTTTCCACTCACAAATGTAAACTTTCCTTTGCTAACTGTAGCCTCGATAGCCGTGTTAGATCGATCAACGATTACAATATTTGCCCGTTTGTCAAAAGCTAGTTCACCCACGTCACCAAGCCTCATAATACGAGCAGGATTACGCTAAATTAAATCCCAACTTTGTTCCAAGGTAAGAACTCGTTCGCGCACAAGTTTTAATGCAGCTAAATATAGACTGGGATTGTCTAGCTCCCTATATTCGTCCATTGATTTTGGTTTCTCTAATAAGGTTTCTGGTACGGGTGGGCGCATGTTTAATGCGTGATAAGGTCTGATCTGGTTGTATTGCATGAGTCAAAAATTGATAGCTTTGCAAGCATATTGGTCGGCCATAGTGAAAATGATTTTTGGCGGTGTTACCCTGCTAGTCTCAGCTAATAAAAAGTTTAAATATCTTTTATTCGAGGTGCAATTTTTTTATGCCCTTCAGGGTTAAGTCGATGCTTCGTCAAACTCGTAACGACGTCGGGGTCAAATCAACGCCAAAACGGGTTGGACCATGCGCGATTTCCAGCGGCGTCGATCACCGTGACGCGCAACCAGCCGCTGTTTTTAAATCGCTCTAACGCAACCCCGGTGCGCGTCATAGAATGACCGTGCATCGCGACCGCGGCAGACCCTTGGCCTTGCACAATCACTGATCGCACGGCTGAGCTTTCAACGATTACACTCCTGTCCCCCCAGTGTAGGCCGTACAGCTCCGGTCCGGTCGAGCTATAATAACTTCCGGCTTTCAAGGCTTCTAGTAATGCCTCGGGTGTATTCTCTTTGGATTTAACCATTACCCATCCGCCAAAATGGTCCGGTTCAGAAAAATGTGCGTCATCGGTGGCACACAACGTCAACTTACGCCCTTCTGTTAACAATTGATCGAGCGTGTAAAAGCCGTGGGGACGGTCGCAGCCAGTCGCACAGCCATGGTTGTAAACTTCGACTGCATGAGCTGCTTCGATGCTTCGTGCATCTGCCGTCGTCAAGCCCGACCATTCCGGGTGTGCCACAGCCACAAAGGCTCCGGAGGCGCAAGCACGTGCAGCCAGTGCAGGACCGCTTTCCTGATAAGGCGTGGCGTAAAAGTCAGGCGCGTCAGGCCGGGCAAAATCAGGAGGTAATCCGACCGCAAGAATATGCCAGAGCTCCCCATTTTCCATGGCGCCCGAATGCAGTTCAGCACCAAGAATTGTTGTGAAATCTACATCCCTGAAATCGGTCGTATCGGTGATTGGATAATCGTAACGACCAATAAAATGGTCCGTCAGCGCAATAAAATCGTAGCCTTCGGCTTTATAGCGACGGCATACTTCTGCAGGCTCCAGCACCCCGTCAGAGCGTGTGGAATGAGTATGAAGATTGCCGCGCCAGAATTTACCAGGCAGTGAAAAAATATCAGTCTGCATTACGAGCCTCTTTTTTATCACTCATTCATAACAAAGCTATGTGAAATTGGTGTGACGAAATGACAACCAACGACATGAAAGACCATAATTCTCCGCCAGCTCTGCTGGCCGCAAAAGACTGGCCTACGGCTGAGCGCCCTAGGTAATTTATGATGAACGTGGGCATTTCGACTTTTAATTGGACTGTTACATTCAATGCAAAGCCAGTTGTCACGATCCAAAATCTGTAATCTGGTTGTTCGCCAGCTCATAAACGGATGCTCTTAAATAGGAAAAATGCAATCATCATCGTCGCAGTCTTCATCGCCATAGTCTATTTGTGCATTTGAATTTTCAGTTAAGGTTTTTAAAGCGTCATAAATATCACTATTTTCCACGGTGAATTTTTACGCAGTAAATCCCAATTCAGTGCATCAAAGCCTGCGAGTATACGCATTAAAAAACGTTCAGTTTTGGTTTGATCCATAACTTGGTTGTCAAGAAGCCCCTGTTAAGTCTGTTAAGAGTATTAACTAGAGACAATTAAATTAACAGAATTAATAGACTTAACACCCTACTTTATAACAACCTGCTTTCGAATAGCCTGTACGGCAATGTGCGATTTTCGCGTGTAATTCGTTCTTCGTTGAAAAGCTTTTGACACGCGCTAGTGGTTTGGGGCCCAGAGCGCTCTAATTGATTTTCTATCTCGAAAACCCTAAGCTCGTTGTCTTGCAGCAGTTTTAAAATTTTTGCTTGTAACGGTGCTTTATCTTCCAGCTCAGCCGCTATGCCGGATCTCTCAGAATAAACTCCGCCCTTAAAGTCTAATATGAGATTGCTTGAATAAATAAGCTGCCCCTTAGTACTTAGCTTCGTGTGCTCATTGCTCTGAGCGAGAACCATTAAGTTATCGGGTACGCCTTTCAGCGCTGTAAAGCCAATAATTTTTTCAAAAGGATCATCGCTGTCGTTGGCTGTGGGCTTGCCTGGATGCGTTAAAACAAGGCAGTCTATCTCGTGCTTATCAATAAGCTCTTTTATCTCTGCCATAGCCTGATATTTAGCGTCGTAGTGGCCTGTATTTTACCGTTTTAATTTAACTTAAATCTCTACAATGACTAACTCGGGTTTGTACTTTAAAAGCAGATTATCAAACTGATATTCGCCTCTTTTACCAATACGATCCATTTGGCCCTCAACGACAATATGTACTTGGTGCAATTCGGTAAAACGCTTAAAGTGTCCCTGCGCCATTCGTTCGTTATATTCTTAGGCAAAAATAAAGAACCTTCTTTTCAAGCGATACTTCTTTAGCAATTTGCTCTGCAAATGTGGATTTGCCTGCTTTTGTTGTTCCGCCAAGCAGCGTTAGTCTGCTAGTTGACCAAGGATGTAGCCGTTCTCTGGGCTCCAAGCGTTTGGCTAATAGATCCTGCAACGGTTGACCAATGCAGAGAGTATCCCAAGGGTCGCCGTCTGAAAAAGGACAGCGTAGGCATAAAGCAATGTGCTGTGGCCAACAATCTGGGTCACCCCGAGGCCGATGGCGGGCAGGTAGTCACGGTTCAGTCGGGGCAGTTTCATCAATCAGACCCTGGGCGACTTGTCATAATGGGTCCAGCCATATCATGAGTTCACCAAGATCGATGACTGTTTTGGTAAGGAAAAAGACTTGGTTTTCAAGCTCAACGGCATTAGCTCACCTTGTTGCCCTGACTCCATACGCCGCGCAGCAGGGGTATATTACCGAGCTTGCACGCGCGCAAAACATCCCCGCGTAAGCCTTTCTTCAAGGCACCACGGTCAACGAGCTGCACGGCATGCGCAGGGTTGGAGGTCACTGTTGAGATTCCGCGTGGCAGATCATTCCAGATTTCGGCCAGACGGAAGGCAGACAAAAGTAGCGCCGAGGGCACGTAGTCTGACGAAACGATATCCAAAAGGTCGGCTTGCGCAAGGTCTTGTGCTGCGACATTGCCAGAATGGGACTCGCCGCGGATCAGGTTAGGTGCACCCATCATTACGGCAATTCCGTGGGCGCGACAGGCCTGCGCGGCCTCGATTGTCGTGGGGAATTCCGCAAAGCCCACGCCGTTTGTCGCTGACGTAGCGACGTGGTCGGCGGTTGTATCGTCATGGCTGGCCAGAACCGCGCCAAGACGATCCCCATGGGCAACAGCACCACTTTTGTGCTCAGACCCGAAGCGTTTTTGCAGAGCCAACAGGTTCTCAACGTGGTCTTTGAATTCGACGTCGGTCAAACCACGCTTTTTCGTCACATAGGTTTTTAAGGCAGTTAGGTCGCGAAATTGGCGCTGTCCCGGCGTGTGATCCATCAAACTGACGATCCCCACGCGGTCCTTTGGTCCGAATGCGGCCAGTTCTTCGAGCAATGTCTCCGAGCATATTTCAGCCCGAAGGTGGAGGAAGTGGCTGATCTTGAAAATGCCTGCTCCGCGGGCCGAAAGCAATTCATCCGCGATTTTGCGGGCATAATCGCTATAGCGTGCCTTACCACTGTGGATCGATCCGACGCGCAGCGCATCAAATACGGTCGTAATACCCGTTGAAGCCAGCTCTGCATCATGGGCTATCAGCGCAGGAAGATGTGGCCAGTCAACTTCTGGACGAGGCTCGATGTGGCGTTCGAGGTTGTCGGTGTGCAATTCCACCAGTCCAGGAATGACATAGTCATTTGCGCAATCGATGGCGCCGGTTGGGACCTGGTCCCCTTCACGAATGTCGCAGATCGTCCCATTCTCAATCGTCACCGTTCCCTTGATCACCTGATCGGGCAGAACAAGCTGCGCATTGGCAAGACACAGGTCGCTTGACACATCACTGTCATACGCCTGTGTCACTGGGAGGGCAGGAAAAGGGGAATTCATGTCGTACTCTCGATTTGCGATTTACTATGTGCCGCCTGCCGGGCCCTTGGCTGATTTTGGAGCGTCTTGGCTCGGATGGGATGTGGTGCGTGGGCGTGAGGCAGCTCAACTGCCTATGCCCGAGTTGTATGACATCACGATGACACCGCGCAATTACGGGTTGCACGGGACATTGAAGCCGCCCTTTCGCCTGAAAGACAATCGGACGATGGCCACGCTGGAACAGGCGACAGCAGACCTGGCGGCGTCGCTGGCACCTGCGGTTTGCGATCCATTAGATTTGACGACACTGGGTGGGTTTTTGGCCTTGACGCCACGGGGCGAAACAAGCGCGCTTCAACGAGTGGCTGCGGCGTGCGTTCGTGACCTCGACGGGTTCCGTGCCCCTGCCAGCGCCGCAGAATTGGCCCGTCGCCGCGCCGTAGGGCTCAGCGTCTGTCAAGACGCCTTGCTTGTGCAATGGGGTTACCCTTATGTAATGGAAGAGTTCAAATTTCACCTGACCTTGTCGGGCCGCTTGCTCAAAGAAGACGTCGACCATTGGTCCCAGACGGTCCGGCGCGTGCTGCCGGATTTGAGTGCACCTTTCGTCGTGGACCAGATTGCCCTGTGCGCTGAACGGGATGACGGTCGGTTCGAGCTGATCCAACGCTACACGCTCGCCGGATGAAGCAGCGCTGCACCACGAGCAATAGTCTGTGACAATGGGCCATCATTGGCTAGGTGGACCACCTCGAGACCTTCAGGCAAGGGTTTATTGGCTTCTTCAAGCCTCTTGGAAATTTCTTCTGTTGTCTCTCGACCCCGTGCGACTAGACGCCGGGCCAGAGTCTCTGGCTCTGCGGTGATGTTGAGAACCAAAAATCGTGGAAAGATATTTGACGCATGCGCGAGAGCTTTGCGCGAAAAGTTCACGAGGCAATCAGTTCCCTTGCCAAGCTGGTATTTCACGGTAATCGGGATGCCGTAATGTAGCCCGTGTGCACTCCAATGGATAGCAAATGCTCCGTCTTGAACGAGAGTCTCAAATTGCTCAACAGACACTGCGTCATACTCCTCGCCGACTAGTTCAGGCGCGCGGGTGATGACGCGGCGCACCAAATGCAGATAGGGCATCACATCGCAGAGGCCCGCCATGACACTGTCCTTGCCAACCCCCGAAGGACCAACGACTGCGATCAGTCGCCCTTTGGAGTTCAAGGCGAGTGTCATGCAACCATTCCAGGTGTGAAGCGGCTAATATCAATTTCGCGATCACATACGCGGCTTCGTGCGGCCTCATCATGAAAAATGCCGATGATCGCCGCACCACGCGCCTTGGCGTCTTCGATTAGGGACAGCACGACATCTCGGTTGGCCGCATCAAGACTTGCGGTCGGTTCATCCAGCAGTATCGCAGGGAAGTTATAGGTAAAGCCACGGGCGATATTGACGCGCTGTTGCTCGCCGCCCGAAAAAGTTGTTGGTGAAAGCGACCACAACCGCTCTGGGATGTTCAATTGGTGCAAAAGAGCCGATGCGCGGCGCTGCGCATCCACCGCCGAAACGCCTAATAGGCGCAAAGGCTCTGCCACCACATCCAGGGTCGGGACCCTAGGTACGACGCGTAGGAATTGGCTGACATAGCCAAGCACATCGCGGCGCAATGTGATTATTTCACGGGGTTCGGCTTGCACAAGGTCCAGATCGTCAATAAGAATTTGACCAGATTGGGTCAAGTAGTTGCCGTATATCATCCGCATAAGCGTTGATTTACCGGCACCAGATGCCCCTGTAAGCGCGACACATTCGCCGGCGGCCACGGCAAAGGAAACATCATTGATGACCTCAATTACCGCACTGCCTTGATTATGCAGCGTAAAGGCTTTGGAAACGTGTTTAAGTTCAATCATGACTCACACCTGTAAAACGGAGCTGACAAGAAGCTGGCTGTAGGCGTGCTGGGGATCATCCAGCACTTGATCTGTGAGACCGGCCTCAACCACATGACCGTCTTTCATAACCATCAGTCGATCCGCCAACAGCCGCACCACAGCCAAATCATGGGTCACGATGATGGCCGATAAGCCCATATCGCGCACTAATCCGCGCAACAGATCTAGCAGGCGCGCCTGAACCGATACATCCAGTCCGCCGGTCGGCTCGTCCATGAACACAAGCCTTGGGCCCGTCACAAGGTTACGCGCGATTTGCAAACGCTGCTGCATCCCACCTGAAAAGGTTGTGGGGCGGTCATCTATCCGAGAGGCGTCAATCTCGACCCGGCCCAGCCAGTCGCTGGCCTTATCGCGAATATCGCCATAATGCCGCTCATCCAGGGCCATTAGCCGCTCTCCTACGTTGCCGCCCGCGCTGACACCCATGCGCAGCCCATCGCGAGCATGCTGGTGAACAAAGGCCCAATCGGTACGGCCGAGCATTCTACGTTCGGGTTCGGACATGGAGATCGTCTCGCGGGGACCATCACAGCGGGTGTCAAACACGACTTGGCCCGCATCGGGCGCCAAATTACCTGCCATGCAGTTAAGCAGCGTAGATTTACCCGATCCACTTTCGCCCACAATCCCCATCACTTCGCCGGGATACAAGTCAAACGACACATCCGTACAGCCAATATGGGCGCCGTATCGTTTCGTTATCCCCTGAACGCAAAGCAAAGGTGTCATGCCGCGTCCTTTCCTTTATGACCAGCCGCTTGACGGGTCTCACAATAGTCCGTATCCGAGCAGATAAACATCCGCCGGCCCGCATCATCGACAATCAGCTCATCAAGATAACTATCTGTACTGCCACACATTCCGCAGGGATGATTGGCTTTAGAGGCTTCGAATGGGTGATCTTCAAAATCGAGGCTGATGACATTTGTATAGGGTGGCAGCGCGTAGATGCGTTGCTCACGGCCTGCGCCAAAAAGCTGGATTGCCGCCATATCGCCCAGTTTGGGGTTGTCGAATTTCGGGATCGGCGATGGGTCCATGACATAGCGTCCCTCTACCTTGACCGGATAGGCATAGGACGTAGCGATATGGCCATGGCGGCTGATGTCTTCGTAAAGCTTCACATGCATTAGCCCATATTCTTCGAGGCTGTGCATCTTTCGAGTCTCGCTTTCGCGCGGTTCCAGAAAACGCAGAGGTTCGGGAATAGGCACCTGATAGACAAGGATCTGGCCTTCGCCCAAGCTCTCTTCGGGGATGCGGTGGCGGGTCTGGATCACCGTCGCATCCTGTGTTGCCGTCGTGGTCGCAACCCCCGCTGTGCGCTGAAAAAAAGTGCGGATTGACACGGCGTTCGTAGTATCATCAGCGCCTTGGTCGATCACCTTGAACGTGTCTTCAGGTGTCAATACTGCTGCTGAAACTTGCACACCTCCCGTGCCCCAGCCATAGGGCATTGGCATTTCGCGAGAGGCGAAGGGCACCTGATAGCCCGGAATAGCGAGCCCCTTAAGGATCGCACGCCGGATCATCCGTTTGGTTTGTTCATCGAGATAAGCGAAGTTGTAATTGTCTTGGTGTGTCACAGTACTATCTCAAAATAGGTGTAAGCCCCAAAAGAACCAATTTCTATAGTATGGGGAACGAAATGTTGAGTTTTGGATTTGGTGTTTTGATTGCACTTGTAGGCTTGGCCGTATTTGAACGGCTCGTGGCTTGGGTGCTGCCCTACCTCGTGCCGGTTTTGCCCAATGACTACTGCGGGCCAGATGGTTGGTTTATGGACACAAAGGCCCAGTCCGGTGTGTTTGATCGCTGACCGTCCTGACCAAAACGGATCTGATTTCAAAGGGTAAGGCGTCATAGCAGCGCTCTTTCATTCAAACCTGCCCGAAGGTCTGCGGCGTTGGTAAAGTGGATGGCATCCACGCCAGCGGCTCGCGCTCCAAGGCAATTGTGAAGCCCGTCATCGATATAGACGCATTGATCAGAGGGCACTTTCGCGTGGGTGCAAAGTGTTTTGCCGATTTTCGTACTGGGTTTCAAAACGCAAAGCTCGTCGGGCATGACGGTTGTACCAAAGACCTCACCTAATTTAGGCTGCACCTTTAGGCCCTCAGGCCATTTTTCAGCGGACCAATCGGTGATGGCATGCAGCGTGACGTCTTTGTCTTTGAGCGCATAAAGCGGGTCCCAAGTTGCAGACAATTTATCTGGGACAGTGCGGGTGTAGCGGTGAATATATTGCGCCACCCGCGTGCCGTTTTCGCCTAGGTCATCAGCCCAAGCCAGATGAGGCTGCCAGTCCACAAGGACACCGCCAATTTCGAAGACCACCGTATCGGCAGTCATTCCGCTGCCTTCTGAACCTGATCGCCCAGGGCTTCTCGGCGCAGCTTGCGCACCAGCTCTAGCTCAGATTGGAAATCGACGTAATGTGGTAGCTTGATATGCTCAAGAAAGCCCGTCGCTTGGATATTATCAGCGTGGTACAGCACGAATTCCGCGTCCTGTGCTGGAGCCCCGACGTTGTCCTCGCCCAGTTCTTCCCAGCGTAACGCGCGATCGACCAGTGCCATTGAAATTGCTTTGCGTTCGGTCTGACCAAAGACCAGTCCATAACCGCGCGTAAATTGCGGCGGCTCTGTTTTTGAGCCAGTGAACTGGTTAACCGTTTCGCATTCGGTCAGGGTGACTTCGCCGATCTCGACCGCGAAGCCCAGTTCGGGGATGTCCATCTCAATCGGAACGGACCCAATACGCAGCTCGCCAACGAAGGCGTGGTTGCGCCCGTAGCCACGCTGTGTTGAATAAGCAAGGCCAAGTGTAAAGCCTTCGTCCGCGCGGGTCAGGGCCTGTAGTCGTAAGGCGCGCTTGGCGGGCATTTCCAAGGGTTCGCGGGTCAAGTCGGGGGGCGGTGTGTTATCCTGAGGGGCCTGTTCGATCAGCTCTTCAAGGTTCAGAAATTCGGCAACATGAGGCACATCGCCTTTGACCACGTCGCGGCTCGGAGCTTCAGCCACTTCACCGTCTGCGGCCAGCTTGAAATCCAGCAAACGGTGGGTGTAGTCAAAGGTTGGTCCAAGGACTTGTCCTCCTGGCAAGTCTTTGAAGGTCGCTGAAATGCGTCGATCGCAGGCCATTGCACCCGTGTCCACCGGCTGGGATGCGCCAAAGCGGGGCAAGGTGGTGCGGTAAGCACGTATCAGAAAGATTGCCTCGATAAGATCACCACGCGCCTGCTTGATCGCAAGTGCTGCAAGGTCAGGATCATAAAGCGAGCCCTCGGCCATAACGCGGTTTACTGCAAGGCTCAGCTGCTCGCGGATTTGTGCGATGCTGAGTTCTGCGACACCCTTGTCCCCCCGGCGTTCTTCGGCAAGCCAGGCATGGGCATTCTCGATGGCGCGCTCCCCACCTTTGACAGCTACGTACATGTTACGAGACCTCCGTGGTACGGGGTAGCGCCGCGATTTGGTGGGCGGTTGTGAATATGAAATCCAACCCCAGCGGGAATAGCATCCTATTGGCTTGAAATGCGGCACGTTTCGGTAAGGAAAGCATCGCTTGATCCTTGATCCCGGGGCCAGACAGCTTAGCGCCCAATGAGGTAAGTTGGGGCGTTTCTACAATCAGAGTGGCAGAACGGTCCGGATATTCCGACGTCCCAATAGGGTAGGCCGACAGCGGCTCAAGCGCATCCCATGAGCCTACCGCAAACATACAGTTCGCCGGACCAACAAAGGGAGAACCGATATGGAATGATAGCCACTCACGAACATCAGCGCAATCTATCGCGCCTGCCAGATAAATTGGCGTTTCAGTGTCACAAAGGGTCAGTAGGACAGTTCCCGCCGCAGACGACAATGAAGCCGGCGGCTCTGCACCTTCGATGTCTTGAATGGTCCCAGGACGGGCCATCGCCTCCATCACAGATCGAAAGGCATGTGCTGACTGGGTTGCAGGATTAGTGAAGCCGCCAGAGAGGGTGTTTGCCTGCATCAGTCTTTTCCTCGCGTCATGGTGAAGAAGTCTACCTTTGTTGCGGCCGCTTTGGCCGCGCGGGCTGCTTTGGCCGCGTTCATTTCGGCTTCCAGCGGGTTAAGGACCGCTTGGCGTAAGCGCGCTGCTTTTTCGGTTTGCATGAGTGCGTCGACGAGGGCTGCGGTTTCAGCATCCGCTTTTCGGCGTCCCTGAATGTAGGCGTGACCTGTTTCGCCGGTTTCCAAAGTCAGGGCGCAGCGGGTGATGGTCATCTCACCAAGATTAAATGGGGCGCCGATCGCCCCGGCACGCCCGCGCACCATCGTGCTGCCAATCTCAGGGGCACGCAGCCACGTGAAATCGGGGCGCTCCATTTCACCCTCCAACAACGCAGCAACACGGCCTTCGGGAGCTTTCGCCAGCAAGCCCATCCACGCTTTGCGAGAGTTATTTTCGTGTCCTGTGTCTTTCATCTCGACAACTTGGCTCTCCTCTCCACAACTGTACATATCGTATCAACCATCATTGTCCATGATAGAAGAGTTTTGTAAATTTTGTGCGACAGCCCCGAAGAGACTCTGAGATGGAAAGCCATTGCAAATGCACTGCGCAGCGAATTGGCGGAAGGGCGCAATAGCCCCGGTGACAAGTTACCGACCGAGGCGGCGCTATCGGCGCATTTCGGCGTAAACCGCCATACAGTTCGTCACGGGTTCTCTGTTTTGATTGATGAAGGGCTGGTTCGCACACGGCGCGGTGCGCGCGCCTATGTGGCTGCGACACCGAACGATTATCCGATTGGGCAACGTATCCGGTTTCATGAAAATCTGATCACTGCGGGACGCCAACCGTAAAAAACGCAATCTGACACTGGATACCCGCGCGGCAACCGCAGAAGAGGCGCAAGCGTTGCACCTATAAACAAGCGATACGGTCTGCGCTTATCACGGGCTGTCCTTGGCGGATGGTCAGCCGATCGCGGCTTTGGAAAGCCTGTTTCCGATCACAAAGCTTTCTGGAAGTGCTGCAGCATTATCCGAGACAAGCAGCGTCACCGAAGCGCTGAGCATGGAAGGTATTTATGACTATACGCGTGTCTCAACCCGAGTCACGGCGGTCCGCGCACCCGCGACCTATGCGCTGCTCTTGCAGGTCAGCGAAAGTGATCCGTTGTTGCGAACGTCCAGAGTGAATGCGTCCGAGGCTGGTGAGCCTGTCGAATACGGTCGCATATGGTTTGCGGGGGATCGGGTTACACTGACCCTTTGACACCTTTTTTGCGCGCGTAGGCCTAGGCCTGACTTGCACGCCATTTTGGCAAAAGTGGCACAGTTTTGTCCTGTTCACGCCCGTTTCCGGCAAGTGCAAGCGCGGCGTGATACAGCATGGTGATCGCTTCCTCATGCTTGATGGGCAGGTTTTTTGCCGCAATCGGAGTGCCGATATCGACTCGATACCTCTGGCGCTCCTTGTTGAGCGTTTCATGAAACAAGGTAATGTCGCGCAGGCTTGGATGGATCAAATCAAAGAGGTAGAACAATACCGAGTTGCGCGCTTCTATCCGCACAGGAATAATCGGCAAATCGAATTTTCGCGCCAAGGTCACAGGCGACGCCATCCATGGGCGTTCATGAAGCCGGAAACCGCGCCGTTTGGCTAATCGCCCTGACGGAAAGATAACGCCAAGACGCCCCGACTCGACCGCCTGTTTTGTGTAAATCATCGTTGCGCGTGTCTTAGCTTGGGTGCGCCGGTCGACCCGCCATTCGACGGGGGCAATCATATCTTCCATCTGTGGAAGGAGGCGCAAAATATCGCTATTAGCGAAGAAATATGTATCGGGCCGCTTCGTCGCAAGCAGTCGGTGCAGGATGATCCCGTCCGCGATCCCGGTTGGATGGTTAGCCACAATCAGCCCCGGACCGGATGCGGGGATATTCTCAAGCCCTGAGCAGGTCACACGCTGGGTCAAAAGCCGGCCGAGATGGTCCATGATTTTGTTGCTGGGCCAGTCATGCATCTGATTTGTGAGTTCAAGGGCCTTTTCATAGCTCAACAGGCGATCAAGGCAGGTGCGGGCCACGCGCGCAAAAGGCCGGTTGACGGACAGCCATTTTGCGCGTTCTTCAATCAATGGATCAATTCGATCTTTCATATCGGTTTATTTCCATAGAATTGAAACAGCTCTATGACAGTTAAGACTTTTCCGCCGTTCCTGAGTTATCGTGCGGGTTTGGTTGAAATCAGGGAGCCCCCGCCCAAAAAGGCGAGGGCCGAGAGGGCTTTGTCAGGCTGACGGGAGGGGGAGGATCAATGCGTTACGCGAAGGTAAGGGCCTATTCAAGCCCCATGCAGCTTGTGTAATAGGTCACTGTTGCGGACCAATCAGAGAAGATGCCCACGACGCCAACATCCTGCGCCAATGCGTCGATATATTCATACATCACTCCATCACTATTGGTGATGTCTGCAATGGACTAACAGTACCAGACGCCACCGGACATGAGAGGGCCAGGCCGCTCGATTGTCAATGTGATGATCTCCAGCCCGCCTGCTTTGGCTTGCACAGCCAACTCTGACGGTACGATTTCTCCGTCTGCGGATGTTGTGACCAGCATCCATGTTCGCGGTGCGATGTAGTTCACACCCATCGATTTCAGCTCTTCCATGGTGTTGGGTGACGTGCCCGCAACCATGGGGGAATAGCACTCGCTGTTTTACTCATCCATCAAATAAACCGCCTGCGCACCGAGTTCCGGTTCCGCTTCGATCCAATAGAGCACATCTTCGAGGTTAAGAGATTGAAGCCAAACACCGTCCCGCATCTGATCAATGAGGTAGTAGGGGCGTGGACCATATTCCATGTTTTCAATCATTTGTGCTGTGACTGGCAAAGCTCCGTAGCACGTCAAAATGAAAGCAGCAGTGTTTCGCATTTTATTTTCTACAATTGTATTGTTGGAAGGATCGAATGCGAACATGACAGAGAGGTGATAGTTATACGAAGAAACCACTATTTTGTACGAAGCGGGGCTTGCGCTCAACTTCTATACTGTTCTTCAAACTTGAAGCCGTATTCAGAGGACAGGACACAATCAGGGGACAGCGCATATGTCTGGTTACGCAGGAAATCCATCATGCTTTTTCCGACGCTCGAAAAAGCCGACAGAGTGTCTGGTGAAATCGGGTCTCCGATGGTGATCTTGACCGGCTTTTTCTGTGCGCCTGCGGAATTCATTCAGCAAAAGCGCGACTCGCAGATTATAATGGATATGGCTGCTACTGATGAATTTTTGACCCTGCCAGCCCATTTACAATTTGAATATGTACTTCTTATTTTTTATCCATAGACAGCAAACTCAACCTTTTTTTGAACGGACTAGTCTTATTCCGTTTGAATGTACTATTTTTCCATTAGAGATTGTTGCAGCAACTAATGGGGGGCCTTCTTCTAACCAATTTAGCAACAACAAATCCCCTCTCTTTCCAATTTCAATAATTCCCCTATCGTTTATTCTCATTGCAGCTGCTGGTCCTCCGGATATCAAACTCCAGAGACGTTCAAGGGGTCCTCGTCGCTCTCGATGAAGCTTGTGAATTGCTCCAAGTAATGCTGGGTAGTAATAGTCTGATGCCAGCACGTCGCATAAACCGTCCTCGACCATATCACTTGCACTCACCGAGCCAGTATGACTGCCCCCTCTAAGTACATTGGGTGCTCCAAACACCGTAATATCATTTTCATTTTTAGCATGCTGAGTGACCTCTGCAGTCATTGGGAATTCGGTAGTTTTGGACCCAAGCTTACGGAAGAAATCTCTGGTTTCAATTTGCGTATCATCATGACTGAGCAGAGGTATGTTTCTAAGGTTTGCAATTTTAGCAAGCTCTTTTATTTTGTTTGGAACTTCGGGTTTTCTCTCCCAAATTTTCCCCAACTTTTCTAGATAATCTTTCTCGCTCATACCGGACCTCTTAACCTTTGAGCCAATTCTGTCGGTCAATCTTGGATCTTTTAAATTAGCTGCTTCAAAGTCGAGCGAATGTTCAAATGGTCTTTGCTGCAGTGTAGTGTTGAATGGACGCATAGTAATTGAGGTGTGGTCGTTGAAAGCCAGTGCTGGGGGTAAAGTATTCAAAAACGATTTCTCAATAAATTCAATTGCCTCAAATGCGAAGGTTTCCCACCTTATTTGGATTCTGTTTTCGACTGACAAATAATTGGAAAATCTGTCTATGAAAGATATAAGTTTTTGAGAGCTATCAATTGACCGTAGACCGTCTTCCCAGCTGAATGTAATCGCATGATAACCAGTGGTGATACCATTTGTTGCAAGTTGTTTATCTGTCTCTTTAATTGCTATTTCCAGAGGTATTTTTACACCAGGTCTTGGCATAATTTGTCTTTCGAATGAGTCGCCATGAACGTCAATCAAAGAGGGCGTCAGAAGAAAACCCTTTCCCATGATTGTAATATCAGCCCTAAAGTTATCACCGATTCCAGCAATAAGCCCATTTTCAATTAACACGCATGTTTCAACCGTACCGGTTGGTAGAAGAACATTAGCGCCCTGAATAAGAATTGATTGAGTATTCATTTTTAATCCACATACTTTCTTATTGATAATTGAACTGAATTACCGAGAAATAATTTTTTGCCTGGCGTAATTGCTGATTTGCTCGATCCCTAAGACAAGTATGAAAATCATTCCAATTATAACCATCGCCCGGTCATATGAGAAAAAATTGAATAAGCTTTGTAACTGTAAGCCGATGCCTCCGGCCCCGACAATTCCGAGAATTACAGAAGACCTAATCGCTTTTTCAAATGCAAATAGCGAAGTTGCAATAAAACCTGGCATGGCTGCAGGGATGACAGCTGAAAAAGTTGCATCTATTTTGGTGGCTCCACAACACTCCAAAGCTTCTGCAGGACTTTTATCAACCTCTTCCATTTCTTCAGCAAAAAATCGCCCACAGAACCCTATTGTGTCCACCATAATAGCGAGTGTACCAGCAAAAGACCCAAGACCAACCACTACCACAAATATTATAGCCCAGACTAGGTCAGGTACAGTTCTGAAAAATGCAATTAACCCTTTAGAAAAAATTCCTATGGGTCTGAGATAAGGGGAGGTGAACAATAAATTTTTAGAGGCCAGCAATGCCAGAACAAATCCAAATATAACGCCCAGTACAGTTCCAGCAAAAGCCATCTGAATTGTCTCTAGCAAAGCATCCAAATATCTAAAAAATGCATCCCAGGTAATTCGGTGCTCTGAGAAGGGCGGAAATGCTCTTTTAAGAAAATCCATTAGGTATTCTGGGCTTTCTATCAACTTAGAAACAGAAAACCCAGACCCAGAGAATGACCAGGCTGAAAATAATGAGAATACTATTATTATTAACAAATAAAAATGTAATTTGGAGGGAAGGCGGGCTGGTGCGTCATCCATATTCACTTATGAGATCCTTTGATTTTAGCATATTTGTTTTTTCGTCTAAGCTAATTTTTCCATTTTTCAGCGCAATGGTTCTATCGGCATAATCCAAAGCCTGGTCAGTATTGTGAGAGGTAAATAAGAGTGTAATATTTTGTTCTTTACACAATTTAAAAAACAGATCCATGACCTGTTGGCCTGCTACAGGATCGAGACTTGCAGCAGGCTCATCCGCGATAATGATTTCTGGGTTTTGCATGAGGGCTCGAGCAATTGCCACTCGCTGCGATTGACCTCCTGACAGTGAGTCAGCTCTTTTTAGAGCTAAGCTCTCCAACCCCACCATCTTTAAGCAATCTACAGCTTTTGATCTAATCGCACCTGATGCGGTTACATGTGTCCATCTAGTGATAGCCGAGAGCGGAAGCATAGAACTAGTATTGGCTTCACCAATGCCTCCATGAATAACATTTGAAAGCACAGACAAACGTGGAACTAGGTTGTGCTTTTGGAACACGACGCCAACTTTGGATCTTAATTTCCTAAGTGCAGATTGTGATAGATTATTCACTCTATTTTCAAATATATCGACTGAGCCACTATCTGGTTTTGTCAAAAAGAGGATGCATTTTATTAAAGTTGATTTGCCCGCGCCATTGGAGCCAATAATGGATATGGCTTCGCCTTTTGATACCTCGAAGTTCAACCCGTTGAGTACATTCTTATCGTTGTAAGACTTGTGGAGATTAGATACTGTTAAAGTTTTCATGCCAAAACCTAGCGCAGTCCCAGGTGTGACAATCTGGGACTGCTATATGATATTTTATCAATCTAAAGTGAACTCAGGCATGCCGACTGCAACATACATTTCTCTAACCACATCGTAGTCTGAGTCTACTACGGGGACTAGCCTAGTCCCCTTGTATTTGGAATGGGCAGAAGAACCGTCATTAGCATCGACACCTCTGAAAAGTGCCTCCAATAACATTGTTTCATTTTCTACAATTGCATTTTTGATTGTGTCATATTCTTGACCTTTGATATGCCCACCTGCCATAATCATATCCATGGGTAGATCACCTGAACGAAGCAAGACCTTGTAATCACCATTTCCTGTAGGTTCTTTGCTCCTATCATTTTTTATCCAACTTCTGACATTCGTGGCCATGGCGTCTGTATCACCGCGCACCATTGCAGGGTGTTGTAAGGATTTACTTGTAAAAACTGCTTCAATATCAGTAAGAGGATCGATGCCATAATCCTTAAGTAACTTCATTGGACAGAAGTGATAAGAAGTAGACCCCTGTTTGAAAGAAATCTTCTTTCCTTTTAGATCAGATGCCTTTGTGTAACCGTCCGCTGTTTTTACCACTATGCCACAATAATAATCAGGTCGTGCTATCCCGATCATTGCTTCGCCGTTTGTGAGCTTGTTTATAGCAACATACTCGGCAGGTCCTGTGAAGGCTAAGTCGACTTTGCCAGCTCGCATCGCTTCCGCTGCTCCGGTATGACTGGCGACTTGTATCAATTTCATCTCTGCGTTCAGTATTGATCCCAGCGCTTCTGCCAATGGACCCCATTCAGAAATCATTTCTTCCATAGATTCAGCATCAGTCACCGTCATCGTGTAGGTCTTGCTATGTGACCCAGCTAATACAACGTTGGTAGAAGCTAATATAAATGTTGCAATTATGGCCGATAATTGGCGCTTAAGATTTGTCATTTTTGATTTGCTCCATGTAAATAACAATACAGGGTGGAAATCATAAAATTATGACAGCTCAATGACGGCAGTATTAAATTTTGGTAAAAAGATTGTTAAATTTGTATTGCAAATTGTGAAAGAAATGTGAACCGATCATGCCAGCGTTAGCATACTCGTTACTGATGCCCTTTGCAGCATACGTATTTGTGGTTCGTTGTGAGTAGAATATAAGAGCCAGATCAAAAGACTTTCTGAAACGGCGCTATTGGCGGCTCTGTCAGAATAAACCACCTTGCCCTAAAGTGCTGTGCAAATTAGCGTCTATGCCATGCCTAACCCTGGCGTGCCCCCATTGGGTGATCCGGTTTGAATGTAAGTGTATTGTCGGCCTTTGGTCCATCGGAACGATGCTATCCGATGCAGGCGGACGATAGCCCAATGAACTGTGTGGCCTGACGGTGTTGTAATGAATGCGCCATTTCTCGATTAGGATTTGGGCCTCCTTTAAGCCGTAGAACAGTTCGCCATTGAGCAGCTCGTCGCGGAACCGAGCGTTGAAGCTTTCACAGTATCCATTTTCCCAGGGTGATCCAGGTTCGATATAGGCGGTTTTGGCGCCGACAGCGGCGATCCAGTCCCGCACCTTCTGTGCAATGAACTCAGGGCCGTTATCTGACCTGATGTATTCTGGTGGCCCACGCAGTATGAACAGGTCCGTCAAAGCGTCCAGCACATCGGTTGAGTTGAGCTTGCGATCGACGCGGATCATAAGTGCCTCCCGTGTGTATTCATCGATGATGTTCAGTGTCCGATAGGCCCGCCCGTCAGCCGTGCGATCTTGGACGAAGTCATAGGACCAGACATGGTTCGCGCGTTCAGGCTTGAGGCGCACGCACGATCCATCGTTCAGCCAGAGCCGTGATTTCTGTTAATTTGGATGATAACTGCTGACTATGGCTTGTACTTGTCTTCAAATTCATAACCATACTCAAGCCCGAGATCCGCATTCGTTGAAAGTTCATAGGTTTTCTGACGTAAATAATCCATTAAAGCCCTTGTATCTTTGGCGTATGGAGCAAGTTCTTGGAAGGTCATAGGCTCTCCGACTGCAACCTTGACTTTACTATCCACGCGAGATCTAAACTCTTTGATCATTAAACCCATGCGCAGCGTGTAATGCAAGTGACTGGCAAGTTGGAAAAGTCGGCTTGTATGGCCGTCAAAGTAAATCGGAACTACGGAAGCGTTCGATTTGATGATCAGGCGCGCAGTGAAGGCTCTCCAATTAGGATCCAAGGGCTGAGAAAATGGCTTCGCTGCAGTTGAGACGGTACCGCCTGGAAAGATGCCTATGCATCCACCATTTTTCAGATAATCCAACGCAGTTTTCCGCGTTTGAAGATTTATTTCTAAGGCCTCTTTGTTGGCATCAAAAGAAATTGGTAAAATTACTCGATTAAGGTCTTCAGATTTTTTGAAGACTTTATGGGCTAATATCCGAAAATCTGGACGTGTTTCATCCAAAATACGACCCAACATCAATCCATCTAAAATACCATAGGGATGGTTTGAAATAACAATTAACGGGCCTTCTTTGGGAATGGTCGAAAGCGAACCAAGCAGTACATCAAGCTCCAGACCATATCGTTCAACAATAACATTCCAAAAGGAATAACCTGCCTTAATTTCATCTTGATATCCTCTGGCCCGCTTAAGCAGCCCAATGCGACCTGTCATATTCTCCATAAGCTTAATGATAGTTCGCCCGCCTTTTGACTGGGCCGAATGTGCATAACTAATTTCTTTTACGTCTTTAGCATTCTCTAACATGTTTTTATGCCTCGAATTAATTTATCGCTTGCAAAATATCTAACCAATGCTGCGGCACATTGCGTTTCTGAGTATTTTCTGCCCGCTTATCCAGAGAAATCACGATTTCTTTCAACATATTGGTAGCAATTTTTGGATCCCGACTTAGCGACTGCGGGCAAACTGACGGACCAATATTGACGTCAAAACGAAAGCGCCTTTTGTTCAAAGTCTCTTTAAACAGCGTAATATCGCGCAAGGTCGGATGAATCATGTCAAATAAATAAAAGAGATAAGAGTTTCGTGCAGCTATATGGACTGGGATAAGCGGACAATTGTATTTTTGTGCCACTGTTACAGCAGACGTCATCCAGTTTCGTTCAACCAATTTAAAGCCTTTGCGCTTCGCAAGTCGCCCAGATGGAAATATCACACCCAATTTTTCATTTTGAATCGCAGTTTTTATGAAGCGCAGAGTGGCTTGTGTGCTTGATTTTCTGCGTTTTTCTTTGCGCCATTCTACTGGCGCAATATGTTCTTCTAGTTGTGGGAAGACACGTAAAATGTCATTATTTGCAAAATAATACAAATCTCGCCGCTTAGTGCTGAGTACTTTGTATAAAATTATGGCGTCTGCGATGCCGGTTGGATGATTGGCAACGATTAACGCCGATCCAGTTTCTGGAATATTCTGTAAACCAGCGATATTTACTTGGCGCGCAATTTCAGTACTGAGTTTGTTTAGCACATCCGTACCCGATAGGTGCTCCAGATTTTTAGCCTCAGTAACTGTATTATTGTAATCAAGACAGAATTTTAGGAATGTATCTAACGCAGCCGTTAAAGGCGATTGTGACGAAAGCCATGGCGCTCGCTCATGTATCAGCCTATCTATAATGAGATTCATGCGATTTTACGAATGCCTTGCTACTTAAAATCATCGGAACTAACGCAACAGTTGCTTATGTCAGAGCTTACAATGCTGAAATTAAAAAGTTGAAAATTAAACAAGTATTTGCATAACCAAGCCATCTTAAATCCCTCATGTTACCCTGTTAGTGTAGGCGTGTTTTGTAACAATTTCTTATCAAGCAGAAAAAAATGAAAAATAGTTTAGACCTTATATGAGTTACCTCACGATGCCACCCGAGATCCCACCTTCATGATATGTACCCACACCTTTAAAACCTTTTACAAATGAACATCAGTTTTAAACAATAATTGTAGCACATCTTTGTCATAAAATCATTTTTTGAGTATATAGAGGAATTTACTTGACCATAAACTGAAGACTAAATTAATCGGAGCAAGTGTTAAGTTAGTAGTTCAAATCGGTGGCGTATCCTTGCACG
>Ga0255758_10001193_pt1 | contig 27183 bp, 20 predicted proteins | sample 011ome_24_FD_179958 | JGI IMG/M metagenome (GOLD analysis project Ga0255758, IMG submission 179958) | Coastal salt marsh microbial communities from the Groves Creek Marsh, Skidaway Island, Georgia - 011513CT metaG (version 2) | ecosystem: Environmental > Aquatic > Marine > Intertidal zone >...
TATAGATGGTGAAAATTATCAGACGTATTGCAATGGTGGCTCGTCCCCGTGTAGCTCTTCAAATGTTTTCGATGGAGGGAAACTCAACAGTCGAGATGGATACCACTGTTACATAAAGACTGCTTCGATATGATACGATATAAAATACGAGTTTGAAGTTACTTACTGTTATTACTTTACCCCTCCTGTTATTACTCTTTCCAACCTTTCCACCAGACTATTATATTACACTCGCCATTGAATGTGTGCACTCTAATCAAAAGGCGTCGGGAACTCTTTTGCAAAAAACGCCTATTTTTTATCTCGAGAAAATACAACGCGCATTCCATCTCATTAAAAAAACTCTCTCCCGTACGTCACCTTCTCCTTCGAAAAGGCGGCACATTCCACGCGAACAATCCTACGCACGCGACCGCACTATGAGCATGGAACGATCTATGTCCGAGCACGGGGTCGTCAACCATCACCATCAAATTCGTTCGACGCAAACGTTCGACGACGATACCGCGAGAAATATGAGCAGAGTTGAGGCTGTTTCTTTCCAACGAGAAAGCGGTGAAAGAGAAGAAGAAGGAGAAGAAGACGAGGAAGAACAGCAGCAGCAGCAGCAACAACAGCGAGACGTAATCGAGGTCCCGCGAGGTTATCGACGACCGCGACGCGCGTTGATGCGTCAAATCCCCGTGAGTGACCGTCCGACGAGTAACGGAACGAGAGAACGCACGAGCAGAGGACGACGCGAACTCGAGTTTGCGAGAAGCGAGTATTCGAACTTTGCAAAAGTATCGATGAAAGTTTTCGCGTGTGCGGTGTTGGCGGCGTTCGCTGGACTGTTATATATCACTACGCACGAGTTCGGGCACGCAGCAGCGTGTGCGTTGACGAAAGGCCATCGAGTGGTTAAGATTTCGATATTGTCCGTGACGATATTTGAAAGGCCCATAGCGATTGACGAACCACCTCGGGAAGCATCAGATAATGATAACGACGATGGCGACAAGAGCGGTGAAGAAGAAGATGACGCCATTATTACACCAATTGGAGACGAATATCGTTCGCGCGGTATTCAAAGTACTACCGGCGTACAAGACGAGCAAAACAGAGCTCCATCGAAGGTTGGGTATACCACTTGCGCGACCATACAAACGTATACCACTGACATATTTTTAATCGATCGAAAAGAGGCATGGATTAAAGTTTCTGGGTACCTCTCTACGTTGGCATTGCAAATAATATGTGTCAACGTCGCGCTATTTTTCAATTCTATCATTGCGGCGTCCTTTATGTATCCCGATACGTTCTTTTACGCCTGGAAACGATACCCGAATGAGGTGCAAGAGGGGTTTTCCGTTTTAATGTTTAACAAAGTTTTGCGAGAACGTCTCGAGCTTCCACCAGGAGTATCCTTCTCTAGCGAGGTTAGTGATTTTTCGAACAAGTGGGACTCGAAGAATACCGCGTTGTCGTATATGCTAACTGGTATTGGCGTCACATTGTTGTTTTGTCAAATGGTCGTGTTCGCCGTGGTCAGCGAGAAAAAGTTTCAACGACGTCTTGACTTGGAAGAAGAAAGGGATCGATTGCCGCCATTACGAATACCGCGAACGAGAAGTGGTGTGTGATATAAAAGAATAGTAATAGATGCATTCGAGTCAATATTAAAATTAAAGAATGCGTGCTGAGAGTATCAGCAGTAGTAGTAGTAGTAAAAGTAGTAATATCATCGTCTTTTTTGATACGCTCGCGCGATGCGCTAAAAATACGCGAGCGCTCATTTTGGTAGTATCGTCGTAAAGTAACATCTTTCTCGCGTGATCTTTGTTTTCGTCGTCGTATACTTTCAATATTTATTTTTCAGCTTGCTTCAAAGCGTCCAAGAGTGCGGGACAACGATTTCCCCGGACGGATCCTTGTTGTTCATCTTATCGTCTTCGCGTTCGACAATGACACTCATCGCTGCGTAGCCAATCTTGGCCAATTTCAACACTTTCTCTCTTAAAACTTCGTGTAATTTTGGCGGGCAGCACGACGCGTCACCACAACCAACCATTACCATCTCTTCTGCGCACGTTTCGATTGCGTCGTTAAAGATTTTATTCTTCAAGGACCAGATGTCCTTGGATTTCACGGCTGAAGCGATGTAGTTTGTGACTCGGTTGATATCGCGCTGAAAAATCTCGCCGCGTTGGAACAGCTTTGAAACCGCCGATGAAAGCTTTTGGAACTTTCTCGCGTTGTTTCGTTCGATGCGAGCAGTTTTGTTATGTTTTTGCTCTTCAGATTTGGTAAGCCAGGAAGCGAATCGTTGTTGCATATCCGTTTTGAACGCGCGCAAAGCGTTATCGATTATTCTCTCTTCTTTTTCAACGCCGGGCGACGAGTTGGTTCGTCTTTGACTTACCCGGCGAGCAGAGAGACGAGACGACGACATCGACTGCGCACTTTCTATTCTCTTCCGTTTCTTCGTCGATGAGTTTGTCGCCTCAGCTGCGCTTCTTGCCATGAAAAACAAAACGAAGCTATCGTCCCAGTATTCGATGAGTCGCGTCACGATCTCGTCGCGATAGACGTCAAAGACGTTTCTCGTATCGTTCATTGTCGACGAGTTCAGTGCGTCCAGCCCCATCCGAAATGCGTCCGTAGATCGTAACGTCTGTCTTCTTATTCTGGACGATAACGCGATGTCCTCTTCTATCCCGAACATAAACAAGGAGGTCATCGAAATGTTCTGATCGAAATACATCGTCGCATCGTCACCTCGCGAGTAGTCGAGATGTTGCATCATACACGAGCCTCCGATTTTCGTGGCAAACATGTTCGATTCAAAGAACGGATTTTCTCTCCCACGATCGCCGAAATGACTCAAATGCGAAAAAGCTGCCAGATTGGTGGTAGTTTTCGTACTCGTGGCGGATTTCTTTTGAGCGCTGCCTGGGATGTCGAGTAAGTTCACCGACTGGAACGTCGCGCAATGTTGCGTGAGTAAAGCTAAGAGCGCGGAGGCCTTTTCCACGATAACGCGATTTGTTACCGTAGGAGGAAAAAATCCATTCTCGTCTTCACCATCGTAGTCGTCGTCGATTTCAGTGTCCATTGAAACGTCGTTATTATTGTTGTCGTTGTTGTTGGTTCTTCTCGCGGTGCCGTTGACGATATCGCCGTGTACAATTTCATCGTCCTCGTTGTCCATCTCGTGAATATTTTCGTCGTCGTCCACACAGCAAAACGTTCTCTGCTCGATTTTCTCTTCTCGTGCCAAAGTAATAGTGGCGTTTGCCGTCTGTTGTTTGAAAGCCGCGTTGCTTTTCTCTTCGCTTTCGATGTCTTCTTTGAAGGCGACTTGAATCATTTTTGAAACGCCTATTTTAATGCGTTTCCAAGCCTCCTCAGTCGCGACGGATGTTTCATGCGGTTTTTTCGTATCGATACGTTCGGTGAGATGCGAAAAGTCTGGCGTTCCGAGACAGAAGTGCACAAACGTATAAATACGAGCGTCGCAAATGGAATCGAGTGCGATTTTCCAATCGAATAGTCGTTCGTCGTTCGTCGTATCTTCGTCGTCGCTGTCGTCTATGTCGTTTTCGAACGCGCCGTCTTGTTGAAACGCAGCTATTTCCTCGTCGTAATCTGCTGGGGCATTGAAATGAAACGCATCAAACTGGTGCGGTGTCCCAAACGGGTCGTCGTCACGCGTGTCCGGATCTTCGTCTCCATCAACTTCGGCACCGTCTGTCTCTTCCTCCTTCTTTCGCCTCTTCTCGCGTTCTTGTTCAAGCATTCGTCTCACTTCCTCCTCTCCCGTTCTGTCTCTAGCCTCTTTAGTCGTTCGAAACGTCTGCAACTCCTTCTCCAACACGATCGCTAAGGTCTCGCCGATGTCCTCCGGCGACCACTTTTCAACAACCGCTCGTAAGTTTTCGCACTCCCTTCTGAGCGCGTCGCCCTCGATAACTGAAAACTCTTTCTCATCCTCGTCGTCCAGTTCGTTATTCCCTTCGTCGTCATCTTCTTCAACATACAAATCAATCCCTTCTTCCTCCTCCTGTCCATCTTCGCGTTCTTCCTCTTCATCTTCCTCCACACCTGCAACTTCCGCGTACTTTCTCTCGGTCGCCTTCGTCAACTGTTTCAACCGTCTCAGACCCATCGGTAGCTTCGCCATCTCCGAGACCCGGTCCTTTCCTCTCCTTCCGCACTCGGAAGAGTTCAACAACCCGGCGACTAAGGTCCCTCGCATGTGCTTCGAAATCTCGCACCTCTCCGCCATCGATTTGACGTACAGTTGCACGTCCTCGTCCGTCGCTTCGGCGAAAACACCCCTCGCGGAAGTTTCCTCTCGAAAAGGAGAGAAATACACCGCTTTTTGCAAAAGCTGCTTTTTGCCGCTTTTCTTCGATAACTCCTTCGCGCACTTCGAGCTCTCCTCGAACAAGCCTTGTCTGACCCACCTCGCTAGCTCCTTGTTCTCGAGCATGGTTAAGTGCGCTTTCGATTTCACCGGTAATTTCGAAACGATGATCACGCCGACGTCTATCGGCAACGACGCGAGAGAGGACTTGGCGTCGTTTTTTGTTCTTTTTTCCTCGTCTTCTTTCAGAGTCGCCGAGGACGGTATCGGTCGGCGACTGCTTCCTCCCACGAGGAGCGGCGGCTGCAACCCAAAACATTCACCGAAACGTGATTTTCGAGGCGTATTCGGCGAGAAGTGCGAGAAAGGCACGTGTGCGTCGCGCATCGTCGGTCGCGTAGGTCTGTGTCGCGCGCGTTTCGAAGAGCGAAGAATAAGTATCGCGCGCTTTTTTTTGAGGAGCAAAAAGTGCTCACTTTTCAGACAAAAGAAGTTTGTCATACCCCTCTTCTTCGTCTTAAAATTTTCCTCTTTTCGAAGACCTACTCTTTAGTATTAAAGTCTCTGGTGTCGCGATGAGTAGTAACGCAGGACAAAAGTGTGCACGCGTGTGTGCACGCGTGTGTGCATGTGTGTGTGTGTGTGTGTGTGATAAATTAAAAAAAATGAAGGACGATACGTGTCTCTTTTTCTCTCTAGTTCTCGCCGTTCTCCCTCTCTCTCGTTCTCTCCTCTTTTTTTCTTCTTCTTCTTCTTCTTTAAAGTTCTCCTAAACTGGCTAACGAACACGATTTCGCTTTTTCTATGAACGCCTCTTGCGCTTTACCGGCGTTGCTGTTATCTCCAGACCAAGCTTTTAACGCGGACGCTTGCAACGCTCTCCCGTAACTATACGAAAGCGTCCACGGGAACGTTTTGTCGGACTCCTTTTGCATCTTGTGCATTAAATTCAACCTTCGACTGGCCGCGTCTTCGGATTGGCCGCCGGATAAGAATAAAATCGCCGGCACTGCCTCTGGCACGCACGCTAACAACACCTCGTTGGTATACTCTGCCACTTTTAAGTCGTCTTTTTCCGACTCTTCGTTCCCGCTTCCCGGCGTCACCATGTTCGGTTTCAAAACCATCAACTCCAAATTCACGTTCTCTTTGTTCAAATGCTCGAAGACTTTTGTCAACACGTTCTTCGTCACCGTCTTCGACACCTCCACGTCGTGCTTACCATCCGGCACAATTTCCGGCTCCACGATCGGTACTAACCCGTTCTCTTGACAAATCTTGGCGTACTTCGCCAAACTCTTCGCGTTCGCCTCCACCGCGTCCGCGCTCGGCAACGCCTTCTCGACGTCAATCTTCAACACCGCCCGCCACTTTGCAAATCTCGCCCCGGCTTTATAGAACGCCGCGCACCGTTCGCCTAACCCGTCCATCCCATCCGTATCCGTCTCTCCGTCTCCGTCTTTCCCGACCGGTATCGTCGCCCCTTTATCCACTTTAATCCCAGGGACAATATCTTTCTTCCTTAAGATCTCCGTCAGCGTTTCCGTCCCGTCTTCGCTTTTCGCATATAACGTCTCCTCGAACAAAATAACCCCGGAGATGTACTTTTCCACCTCCTTCGCGGTAAACAAGGTCTCTCGCCAAAACCGACGGTTCGCTTCCACGTTTTCCACCCCGATCGATTGAAATCGTTTTCCAATCGTCCCGGTGGATTCGTCCGCCGCGAGGATGCCTTTCCCTGGTTCGGCGAGTTTCGCGCACGTCGCTCTCAACGCATCATCAAACCCTGTCATCATCGTCCGCGCTTCTCGTAAAGAAAGGCTTCTGCTGCTCGTGCGGCTTGCGCGCTTTAAAAGTGTGTGTTGTTGTTGTGTGCTCTTCTCGTCTCAGTGTTGTTCCTTTCCAAACAAAGACGCCGGTCATTAAAACAGATAAACCCTAAATTATCCGTTTTAAAATCAGTTCAAATCCAACACTTTTCTTTATAAATTGAGAACAACAACTCTCTCTCTCTCTCTCTCTCTCTCTCTCTCTCTCTCTCTCTCAAAATGTCCTCCTCGTCCTCCTCCTCCTCCGCGCGGTCGTCCGGGACGGTCGTCCTGGAAGAAACTCGAACCATCGTCGTGGAAACTTTACGTTCGGCCTTATTTTCTTCTTCTTCTGATGATGATGGGAAGAAGATGAGTTTTTTTTCTTTGTTGAATTCTCCCCAACGTTTTATGATGAAGAAGGACGAGAAGATGTTATTCCGCGAGCCTTCGCTCGATGTGGACGTCAAAGTCGTCTGCGTGCTGTCCGTGGCGTTGTTCGTTTTGAACAAAACGGTGAAAGTGTTCCTGGTGGAACCGATCGCGCGGAAGTGTTTAAATTCGTCCTCGTTGGGCGAAGAAGAGGACGATAAGAAAAATAAGAAGAAGACCAAGAGGAGGAAGGAGAGGATGATGAAAAAAGCGGTGCAAAAGTTCTCGCAATCCGCGTTAGAGGCTATGATTTATCTGAGTTTTTTTCTCCTCGGCTTGCGAATCGTGAAGACGCAGCCGTGGTTTTGGCCGTCGTTTAACTGGTGGAAAAATCAGACGAGCGATTCGCGAACGTCGGCGGATTTTAGAGGGTATTATTTGCTGTACGTGGCGAGGTACGTGGCGGAGATAATTTCAGTCGGATTAGAGTACGACAGGAAAGATAAGAGGGAGATGCTGTTGCATCACTTCTCGACGGTGTTTTTGATCGGGATATCGTACGCGTACGGGTTCACGAGAGTCGGGGGGATAATCATGTTGTTGTTGGACCCGGCGGACGTGCCTTTGCACGTGGCAAAGTTGTTCAAGTACGTCGCGGACGCGAGGAAGATCGAGTTGAATAAAAAGAGGAGCGGTAGAAGTAATAATAATAGGGCGATGGCGACGCAAAGAGCGATTACAGTCGGGAAGCGGTGTCAGTTTATGGCGGACGTTTTGTTCGGGGTGTTTATGGTGACGTTTTTTATCACCAGGTTGGTCATGTATCCTTACGTCGTTTACAGCTCGCATTTCGAATGCAGAAAGTTTGTGAACGTGGAAAGGAATTTGGCGTTACTGATTGGGTATTGGTCGTGCATAGTTTTGTTGTACATAGTCTTGGCGTTGCAGGCGTATTGGTTTTATTTAATTTTGAAAGTAGCGATTAAAGTCGTCACGAAAGGCGAGGCGGAAGACGTGAGAAGTGACGACGAGGGCGAGGACGAAGATGAGGACGATACCGAAGATTCCGACGATGAGAACGAGTTAGAAGGGAAGAAGAAAAAGTAAAAGGAATTCATCTAAAACTTCAATTCCCTCTCTTATGATTGTAAAGAACGAATACTATTGATTTGACTACCGTATATAAACTATCCTAAAATATATTACTAAGCTTTCCCGCACTGCGCGTCTACTGGCATGAAGCCTCTGCGATGCTTTTTGTTGCTATCTTCCTTACTTCCCGCGGATGTGCACAACGTGATTTTCTTCGATCGATCTAAATGTTCAATCAACATTTTCTCGCTTTCGAACGAGTGCACGTCCGTGCCAAACTTTCTCGCCGCCATGCCCGTGTAATAGTGGTAAGAAACCTCTTTGCTCGCTCCGTTTTCTCCAGCTCCAGCTACTTTGGTCCCAAACCCGTACGCGTTCACTTTGCCGCACAGCTGCATGGCGGCGTATACGGAAACCCATCCAGAACTGGGCGTGTTCCCACCGGGACCACCGGCGGATTCTACCCCAGCCGCGCACAATCTCGACCGATAATCAACCAACGTCTGTCGAATAATGTTAATCACTTTACTCGATAAAATCAGCAGCGTAATATCTGGTCTCCTTTTCCTCCAAAACTCGTGCATCTCGTTGAAAATCGTCGCGTCTACGCGCGTCAAAATCAACGTTACGTCCTTCTCCAACGGCAGGTTCTGATACCCCGGATCCCAAGGCGCGTACCCGTGCGAATACCTGTGCGACCACAACGAATTCAACACTCGAAACGTCGACTTTTTCCCCACGTGTAACTCGTACCCTTTCACCGGCGCCTGGTTCATCCGAAACACGACGTCGTGCGAGTCAATCGTGCCTCCAAACGACGCGTCCAAAAGCGTCCCCGAATTCCCCAACACGGCGCACCTCTTCCAACGGTACTTCTTCGCGATCGCCCCGGCGTTCGGAGGGAGCGCGTAGTACCTCTTTATCCCTCCAAAACCTAATCGTTTATAATTCTCTCTCGTGACGAACACGTCTTTCAACTGAATTCGATTCGTCGGTAAGCGTAAAGGCATGCGATGTAAAGACACCTCGTCGTCTTCGTCTTCGTCTCTCCCGTTGCCTCCTTTCTTACTACAATTGCCAGGGACACTCGCGAGTGCGCTCATCCACTCCGGTTCCTGTCGTAGCTTTTGCCGTGGAGGTTTCAAAATTTCCCCGGTAAAATCGTCCAATTGTAACGCGTACGATTCCATGTCGTTCTTCGTTCCGTCTTCGTCTTCGTTCACATCCATCTCGTCGTCTTTCTCCACCTCGAATTCCAACCCCACGTTGTTGTTCGCGTCGTCGTCTTCATCTTCTTCTCGCATCGCCGCAAACGCGTTCGTGGTACACAAAAACAAAAGAAGAAGAAGAAGGCGCGCGAAAAGGACGCGCGAAAGACGACCGCGAGGACGCGTCGTCATCTCTCTCCCTCCCTCTGTCTCTCTCTGAGACGATGATGATGCTTTTGGTCTGAGGAGAAACGTCGAAATCACAAGTTCGTGTTTTCGTTAGAAAAAGGGTGCGCGAGAACAACAACAACATCGAGGCGCCGCTTCTTCCCGCGAGAAAAAGAACGACGACGATGTCCCATTCGCTGCTCTCTTCTTCTTCTTCTTCTTCGCGTCGTTGTTCTTCTTCTCGAATTTTCTCCTCAAAACGTCGTCATCAGCAGCAGCGGCATCAACGTCGTTTGGGGAAACGAAGACAAAGAAGGGTACCGCGCGCGAGGGAGAGCACTGACGATGACGACGATAATAACGACGACGAGAAAGAAAAAGAGCACGAACGCAATAATAAAAACAACGAGGACGATGATGATGTGTATTCCGTGTGCGTGTTAGGCGCGGGACCGGCGGGATTAACCACCGCGCTCGCGATGCAAAAAATGTTATCGTCGCCTTTAGATACGACAAGGAAACCGACGCTTTCGAAGAAGCTGAAAATAACCGTGTTGGATAAGAACCCGAACGCTTTGGACGGGAACGTAGGCGGCGGGTTTAACATCAACGGCGGCGCGGCCGTTCTGGAAAAGTTAGGGGTGTACGAGGAGGTGTTTTCGAAAAACGCGAACGCGTTAAGAGCGGTCTTGTCGAGACGGTGCGATATCGCTCGAACGCGCTTGTTCGAGGTGGATATCGAGAAGGAAGTGAGAGGCGATTTTTTAACGAACGCGAAAGAGTTGTTGGTGAACGAAAAGAGTGGAGAAGTTATGGCCGGGACGGTCATGAGAGCGGATTTGAGTCAGAGTTTGCGGGAGAGTTTGAACGAGGAGACGTGCGAGGTTGTGCTCGGGTGCGAGGTTCTCGGCGTCGACGCCGAGTCGGGTGAAGTCGAGTTGAGGAGGAGAGACGGGACGACGACCGAGACGAGAAAGTTTGATTTGATCGTAGGCGCGGACGGCATTGACTCGTTGGCGAGGAAGTGCGTGGTGGAAAGTAATGCAAGTAGCGGTGATGGTAGTAGCAGCGGCAGCGGCAACAGCAGTAGGAGCGGCGGTAGTAGTACTAGTGGTAGGAAAGAACCGATATACTCTGGGATTAAAATTTTATTCGGCGTGACTGGGGTGGACGATAAACCGGAAGATTTAATCCGAGAATTGAGCGATCGAACCACCGCGCACCAATGGTTCGGCGACGGCGCGTATTCGTTAGTGTTCACCGGTGGCGGGGAGAACAAGAAAAGGCATAACTTAGCCTTTTGCTCGAACGAACCGTTAGGGAGCGCCAACAGTAACCCGTCCTGGCGTGCCAACTCGTCGGTGACGAAAGAGTACGCGCACAACAAGATGATGAAAGCGAACATGCCCGCGGACGTCTTGCGTCTTTGCTTGCGATGCGAACGGTTTTTCGAAATCGGCGTCTTCTTCCACGAACCTCTGGACAGTTGGAGCTCTTCGAACGGAAAAGTCGTGTTGGTTGGCGACGCCGCGCACGCCATGCCACCGTTCTTAGGTCAAGGCGCCAACCAAGCGATGCAAGACGCGTACGTTTTAGCGAAGTGTTTGGCGACGTGCGGGGCAGATATAAAAAATCCGAGCAAAGTGAACGAGGCGTTGCAATCGTATTCGAACACGCGAAGACCTCCGACTGAAGCTATCATGAACGCCTCGAGATTCGTCGGCGCCTTGGAAACTGGAAAAGGACCGGTGAGTCTCTTTCGCGACTTGGCATTTTTCGTCGCCGGTAAGTTTGGTATCACGGGGAAGATATTCCTTAGCGGCGCCACGCCGAGATTGTGATGAGCAAAATATTTATATACGTTGTGGTTCTCGTACTTTTTTCGGTAAGTATACATTTGAAAAAATTATAATTGTACACACGTGCGTAATCACGTTCTGTTGTTGTTTTCTCTCTCTCTCTCTCTCTCTCTCTCTCTCTCTCTTCTCGCGCGCGTTTGTTTGACTTCTAGTTCTATGCTTTGACTTCTAGTTCTCTCGTCGAGCACTCTTGAGCACCCCTTTTTTTCGGAAAGAAACCGAGCAAAAAAGGTGCTCAAAAAAAAGAAAAAGAAAATCAACCACCCTTCTCTTCCTGTTCCTTCTTTTTGGCGAGCTCCTCCAACGCTTTCATCTCCGCCATTTTCTTCTTCATAAGTTTGTATTCCTGTTGTTAAAGTTGTTGTTGTTGTTGTTGCGATTCGTTCGGTTAAAGTTTTAAGTGGTCAGTGCTTTACAAATTAAAAGGGAGAGAGAGGAAAAAAAAACGCCGCGCGAAAAGCTCGAAAAGGAAACACGAGAAACTCCGACGACGCGAAACGCACCTTCCCGTAACAATTATTACACAAATCCCCGTCCGGTAAGAGTTTACTCTTATACCAGTGTCCACTGGTCGTTTTGCTCGAGCACGCGATGCACGTCTTGTGTTGCAACGCGACCAGTTCGATTCGATAGCACCTCTTGCACAAGTCGCCGACGGTGATTTTCGACTTGTACCACTGCCGACTCGTTTTCGTCGTTTCGCACGAGTGGCATTTTTTATCGACCAACTCTAACGCTTCCACGCGGTAACACGTCTCGCACAAGGAGGCGTTCGGTGTTGTTTTGGATTTGTGCCACGCGCACGAGGCGAGGCACGCGCATCGAGAACATATCTTTTGCATTTGCTGTTGTTGTATTTGTTGTTGTTGTTGTTTTGCCGTTTCCGACGACGATGGTTGCACCGCGCGCGCGTCGTCCCCGTTCGTCATCACAGCCGTCGTCGTCGTTTGGTTCGGATGTTTTTGCAACGTGGCACCCGTCGGCGTGGCCTCTGCATTGGACGCAACAACCATTCCATTCGTCGTCGCACTGTTATAAATCGGCCGCTTCTTAATCGGCGACGAAAGAAAATCCGAAGATATGGGATTATTGTTCTCGTTGTTCGATTGCGTCTCCGAGAGAGAGTTCTGCGTCGTCGTCTCCTGATGATGCGCGGAGGCGCGCTGTTCAATCATCATTTGAGACACCAATTTGTGAGCGCTTTTTCAAAGAGAGGTGAACACTCGTAACTCGGAGAAGGTGACACGTATGGGCTCCACAAAAATTTGATTTGCCATGGTCCTTTTTTCTTCTTTTCCCCTCTAAAACTAGAAGTAAAAAACAAAGCGCAAACTTCGAAAAGAAAGAGAGAGAGAAGTTTTGTGACATTTCTTTAGACAAATTGAACTACATACTAGTACTAATGAGTATGTATTACTTTTAGCGGACAGTTACTACTTTTTAGCGCGTCGTCGGCGGCGTCAAAGGCTCGAACCGACCTCTTAACCCTTTACTACTACTACTATTGCTACTGTCGTCACCGGGCGACGGGGAGGAGGAGGACGGCGAGCGACCGTTCGGGCGGATGATTTTTCGGTTCGTCGACGGCGGTTTCATGTCTTTGATGTCGTCCAACTTGACGAGAAAATCGAGGACTTTTCGGTCGGTGTCGCGAAAGACGGAGACTTTAACCGAATCGCCGACGACGTGGGTGTCTAAGGCTCTGTAGAGGTCGTAGGAGTCTTCGATTTTCTCATCGTCGATGCCAACGATGACGTCGCCGAGGAGTAAACGACCAGAGTCGTCGCGTTTCGTGCTTCGGATGCCGGCTCTTTCGGCCGGGCCGCCCTCTCTTGCGTCCAGCACTAACACGCCTCCTAAACCTAACTGTTCGGCGATTTCATCCGGGGCAAAGGACACGCCGATGATTGGCCGAGTGACTCTGCCAAAACGGATGATTTGGTCGACGATGCCGGTGACCATGTCCACGGGTAACGCGAAACCGACGCCGGAGGAGGTACCGGAAGCGCTATAAATGGCGGTGTTTAATCCGATGAGTTGTCCGGAAGAGTTTAACAGAGGACCACCACTATTCCCTGGGTTAATAGCCGCATCGGTTTGAATGATTCCATCGATCGGTCTTCCCGTGTTCCCGCTTTGAATCTGTCTCGATAACCCGGACACGACGCCAGTTGTCAACGTGTGGTCTAAACCGAACGGATTTCCAATCGCGAAGACTTTTTGACCAACCTGTAAACTACTCGAGGATCCGATCGGTAACGCTCTCGCTTTATTCGTGTAACAACTTTCGTCCATCAATTTCAAAACCGCGATATCTTTATCGTCGTCGAAACCGACAACCACGGCGTCGCACGCGTCCAAAACGTCGTTTATTTTCCCTTTGCTATTTGGCCCGCGATTGTTTTGTAAACTAAACTGCACTTTCAACTCGTTCGCGTTCCGAATGACGTGATAATTAGTCACCACGTGCCCTTCGTCGTCCCAAATGATCCCGGACCCGGCGCCTTGCGGCTGCTCGGTCAAACTCAACGTAAACGCGTCTCTCCGTACCGCGACGTTGGTTATAAAAACCACCGCGGACTTTGATTTCGTGAACAAATCCACCACCGACTTCTCCTCGTCTTTCAACGGCGCCGCTTTTTGCACTTTCGTCACGTAATTCGGCTCGATTAACTTTTGTTTCTCTCTGTCCTCCTTCTCTTTCAACTTTACGCCGATGTCCGCAATCTTCGACGCGTCGCCTTTCCGTATGGCCTCGGCGAGCTGCGCGTTCAAATCTTCGTCCTCTTCGTCCTCGCTCGATAACAGCATCGTCCCCGCGTTCGTCGTCGTCGCGTTCGTAGTCCTTCCCGCGTCATCATCCGAAGAAGACAAAGAAGAAGACAAAGAAGGAGGAGGCAAAACGAAATCGTCGAATAGTTTATCTTGTGTTCCTTTTTCTCTGTTCGTCGTCGTTCTTAGTGTTGTTGTTCTTGTCGTCGTCTCTTTGTTTGAAGATATTTCCATCGCCTCCACGGCGTCAAAGGAGGCATTCGGAAACGACATCATCACCATCAGCGCGCTCAAACACATCGCCGTCGCTTTCGTCTCGATTCCTTTTTCTCTCGAAAAGAAGAAAGCATCACCACCGTCGTCATCTTTTCTTGTCGTCTGCTTCTTCAGAAAAGCGTCTTCGTCTTCCGTCGTCTTCAACGCGTTGTTGAAGGAACGGTGACGTCGTTTCGCGACTCTTCCGCTTCTTTGCGTGATGATGAGAGGCGTTTTACGCTTTATCGTCGACGCGCGAGGGAGAGAAATCCCGCCACTCGCGCTGCTCGTCGTTGAAAGCATCATTCTTCTGTATCCTCTCTTTACGACGCGTTTTGAATGCGCTCTGCTCTTTCCTGTTCTCCGCAATAAAGCGCGTTTTAGAGTGAAGATGTACCTTTTCCCGAAGCGGCAAAACACTCGATAAAAAACCGTTAGGAAAGCGCGCTGAAAGAAGAATGTCACGAACACTTCCAATCAAACCTGAATCACGAGCAGAACTCGAAAACATCGTAAAAGTGTCCGAATATTCGGTGAAATTTGGCGCGGAGAAAGAACAAATCGCGAGAGAAGCGGTCGAAAAGAACGGATTTGATTTCTTATGTGCGGGGAGAAATCCAGTTGGATTCGTCTTTTATGAATTTACCAAAGGGGAGATGCTTTTACAAGCGAAGAGAGCGAAGGAGAGCGAAGAAAAGAAGAGGAAAAGGACGACCACGGAAGAGGAGGAGGAGAACAAGCGCATCGTTCAACACACGCAATATCCTTCTCGGCCGAACATGAAGATTGCGATTCTCGAAGTCGTCAAGAAACACCTCCAACCGTTTTACGAGAACAAAGACATCTCGAAAGAGGAATACAAAACGATATGCAAAAAAACGTGCGAGAAAGTGATGAGCAAAGAGTTACAGGTGAAAGACGAGGAAGAGAGCGTGAAACTGTGGCTGGACGAACACGCGAAAAAGAAAATTAGAGGTTTGGTGGAGACGTTCGTGGAGAAGACGCGCAACGCGAAAGATTAGGGAAGGAAGTGTCGTCGCGCGATGGTTTTACGTGTGAAAAACGATGCGCGCATAGTTTATAGCTCTTAGAAAGAAAGAAAGTTGAAAGTACACAAAATACTTCTACAATGTAAGTAGTTATTGGTTTTTCGTCGCTGAAAGTCATACAAACACACGCTCGTCGTACGCACAAAAACAGCGCGCGTATTAGTTGTCTTTCAAGTTCACCAAACCGGTGATCCGTCTGAACTCGTCCGTGTAAGCGCCGCCAGAAGATTTACCACCACCACCTTTCTTCGCGACTTGCGAGTACGCAAAGACGCCCGCCAACGCGATGGCTGTGCCGGCCAAGTTCAACGGAGACACCGGGTTGCGGAAGAACAACACCGAGGAGGCGATGACAACCACCCTCTTCACGCAGTTACCGACCGAGTGCGTGACTGGAGTCACTTGTTGCAAAATCATATACGAGACTTGTTGGTACAAGTGGAACGTCGCCCCGGTAATAAATACTCTTTGGATCATGTCCGCCAACGGGAACGCGCTCGTGGCCAACGCCGCCGGCGTGAATTTCACGCCTTCGACAACCACCGCCAACGGTAAGGAAATCACCGCACTCAACAACGTCATCACGGAAAACAAAGTGATGTTATCCATCTTCACGCCTTTGTTCCCTCCCATAACTTTCTTCGAGAAAACGTTTCTGGACTGAAAGACGACGTTCGACCCCATGGCGGCGCCAAAACCGATCCAATTAAAGCTCGCCTCCGCCAAACTCGCCAACGCGACGCCGCCAACCACCGGCACCAACGCAGCCACGACTGCTGGACTCGGCGTCGCCCCTAAAAACAAATACGAAAACAAAACGCTAAAAAACGGTTCCATCGCTTTGATTGTGTGCGTAAAACTCACCGCAACTTTACCCAACGAGATGTTCGTCAACAAGTTTCCGAGCGTATGAATCATCGCCAGCGGCAATACCATCTTCAAATTCTCCGTGGAGAAAACCTCCTTCTTCGGTCTTTCCACTAAGTTCAAACCCCACATGAGAGCGATTAAAACGCATCCACCCACGAATTGGAACATCGTGCAGTGCCACGGATACGGGAACGCTTTCAACACTTGCTTGTTGTAAATGTTGAAAACGATGTTAAACGCGTACCAACCACCGAAGAGGACGCCTAACAACGCCGTCTTCTTCACCTCTTGGGAAATCTCAAACGACGCGGCGGCGGATACTTTCACCACTTTCGATTTCGATAACGTGGTCGTTCTCGCAATCTGGCGTCTTAAAGAAGACGCAGCAAAATCGTTGTTATTCCCGAACAAAGAGGAGGAAGAGGTTAACGAATTGGACGATGATGATTTGCTTTCTGGGGAATTCATCATCATCATCATCATCTTTGTCGTCGTCCTCGGTCGCGCGCAGCGGCACGATCGCTGGTTATTCTTCGATCCAGCCAAAGAGGAGGACGAAAGGTGCGTTTGGTGGTGGGTTGTCGTCGCAAACATGATGACGATGATGATGAAAAGGAGGAGTGTTTCGTCTTCGCACTGTGGTGGTGTTGTTGTGTAGCCGTTTGGATAAAATGGAAAAACAAGGGAAAAAAACAACTGTCTGAATATCAGAGGCAGTGCCACGTGTTTTTAACGAACGAATCTTTGGTACGTCAAGAAAAGAGCCCACACGCACAAAAAACAAGCCGGTACGTAGGGGATGTGAAATATCATTTTTCCGCTTGGTGCCTATATTACTACTATTACAAAGCTCTATGCGTGTATATATAACACACTTGTTTATAATCATTCTCTCAGTATAAATAATTAAACGAGAAAGGGCAGGAAAGCTTTCCTGTGCTTTCCGACCGCTTTCTCTCCGAACGTGTCCACGTACCACCGTCGGTAGTTTACGGCGCGCGGGAAGAGGTTGGCGAACGTCCAAAGCGCGAACGCGCGCAAGGCGAGGTTGTTCGTGGCGACGGCGAGGCCGAGCCACTCGATGAATTCGCCGAGATAGTTTGGACATAACACGTAGTCGAAGAAGAATCCGTTTGGGAGGATGTATTTGCTGCTTTTGTTGGTGGAGACGACGGAGTGGCGACGCGCGGCGGCGCGGGACGGCGTCGCTCTCGTATTCGCCCTTCGCCTGCGGAGGAGGATTTCGTCCGATACGACGTTGACGAGCGCTCCAAATACGGCGAGGACGAGACCGAGTTTAAACAACACATCGTCCTGAGAGCGACGAATACCTCCTATCGCTCGTAGTTCCGACGCGATGAATTTGCCGTTAAAAAAGTTGAACAGGATTGCCGAACCTGTTTGTTCGAGAACGCGCGCGGAGAGCGCAGAGAGAGAGAGAGAAAGAGAGTGAGTCGAGCGAGCGAGCGAGCGAAAAACATGCGCTTTTCAAATGCACGCGCAAACGCGCACCAAGCGCAAAAATAAAGCTCAGAAGAAGAAATTCAACCATATATATCGTTTTGTGCATCATAATTGGACTTAAGAAGCGCGGATATTCGTTCATCACAGCCTTTTTAAAATCGCGCGTTTGCGAGCAAAACGAACACATCAGACTCACCAACAACCGGGAAATTGGTTTTCCCCATCGTCCTTCTCCACGGCCACACGACTGCTCGGTGCATGTAATGCACAAAAAACCAACTCAAAACGAGCACCGTGCCTCCATTGTTCGTGGTATTTGTAGTATTCGGAAAGCTGAATAACCACGCTTCGTCCCGACAGTGGTAAAACGAAAGCAACGCGATTGGACTCGCGAGCTCTTGCACCGTCCATCCGATTCGTCCGTCGACTGCGGGACCCCACCAGAGCGACGACTTCGCTTTTGGGGTATAAAATCGTCCGTACGGCGCGGAGACGAAAAAGAGGCAGAGAAAAACAGCGCACGCGCAAAGGTTCCACCGCGCGAGCGAGAACGCCCCCGTCGATGGTGTTCTTTGCGTCATATCTTACGTTTCTCCGTCAGAGTTTTGACGCTTGTAACTGTCGCAACTCAAATCATGTTGAGAAGGAGCGAGGGAGATGACATCTCGCACATCGAGATCCTCAAAGCGTCGCTCTCCGCGTCCGTGCAAAACGCAGCAGGACCGATCGGTTTAGCGTTACAACACGTGATTTTGGGGAAGCGAAAGAGTTCTTCCGCGCTCGCCGCGTTCGGCGTCTGCGTGAGCATTTCCAACTTAGGCACGACCGTTTTCCAATTCCTGGTGGACGGTTCCACGTCGCAAGTTGGAAGCCTGGTGGCGAAACATCTCGACGAAACCGACGAGGGAAAGAAGAAAAAGCTCTTGGGAAAGCATTGCAAGAAAAGTCTGGTCGTTTCCATTCTCGCCGGCGCGAGTGCAGGGGCACTCTTACTCGTCTCTGGAAACAGTTTGTTTAGCACTTTGGGAGAGACAGACCGGATGGATATCGGGCGAGGGTATTACGCCTGGCGGTGCCTCTCGATGCCGTTTAAGACGAGCTCGAACGCCGCGGTAGGAATTATAGGAGGGTACGGTCACGTGCACGTGGTGTCGGTGATGAATAGTGTGGTGGCATTTTTACAAGTCCTGATGGTTTGCGTCGTGTTACACGCGTCGTCGTCGTCCGAGGGAAAAGGAGAGAAAGAGGCGTTGGACGCGCTCGGGCTGGCGTATTTTGTGGTGGTGATGTTTCACGCGGTTTTAGGGTGGGCGATTGTTTATTTTAGTCGTCCGAAGAAGATTGGGTTAGAACGAACGATGCGAAGGAGGAGGATAGAAATGAGACGGAGAAGAGAGGCAGCCGAAGAAGAAGAAGAAGAAGAAGAAAGTAAAAAGTATTTCGTGGACGCTCTCAATATGTTTGGACGAAGCATTTTGCTTCAACTCTCGTTCTTCGTCGCCATGATTGTGGCGTCGAGAAAATTGCCGGTAGCAGGTCTCGCGGCGCATCATCTCACAGCGCAGCTTTGGTTGGTGTGTAGCTACATTGTTGACGGTTTTGCTACGATTGGAACGATTTACGGAAGCAGATTGTATTCGATCAAATCGATTAAAAAGTTGCGATCGTTGACGGTGCGATTGCTATCCTACGGCGTCAGCCTCGGCTTTTTCTTTTGCGCGATATTCTTAGCTTTTGGAACCGCGGCTCGTAAGCTGTTCGTAGGCGATGAACAGACAAATTATTATCTCGGCAAAACGTGGATGCTCGTGACCTTCGCGCAACCGGTCAACGCCGTGGTTTTTGTGTTGGACGGTCTGATGTATGCGACGAAATCGTTTGCTTTCGCTAGAGAAGTCATGGTCGCGGGAGTCGGCGTCGTGTTTTTACCAACTATTTTAAGCGCGACGTTGATTAACGATGGAAATTCGAACTCCGGTGCAAAAGTAATAGCTCGCGTATGGACCGCAAAGTTAGCGCTAAACGTGTGGCGGATGCTCTTTTTATCCGGGAGAGTCTTCTTTTGGATTTTGAAGGAAGAGGATCGATCCGACGAGGAAGAAGAAGAAGAAGAAGAAGACGAGAGCGAAGGAGAGACGAGCGGCAGTGGAAGCGACGGTGAGAACACGGAAGAATCTTTGTTAGAGAGCGACATGGACGACGACGCCCCGTTGTTATCGCTTTGAGGCACGTACTAGTACTTAGTATAGGATATGCGCTTTAGTTATATAATATAGGAGGATGAGGGAGATTTTTACATTTCTACGTCTTCGTCTTCGCTCCAATCGAAATCACTTCCGTCGCCTTCGTCTTGTTCCAAGTTCTTAGCGATTTCTTTATCTTTTTTCATGCGCTTTCTTTTTGCTTTTTCTTGCGCAGGATTATATTGTCCTTCGTTGCCGTATAACTGTTTGTTTCTTCCGAGTTGCGCCTTGGCGTCGGCGCGCTTGGAAATTTCCATCGCGCGTTCGGCGCGCTTGGCGGCGGCAGATGTTTTTCTTTTTCCAGAGCCGTCGTCCAACTCTTCCGCTTCTTCCTCGTCTGAAATGTCCATATTTTCCTCGTCGTCGTCGTCGTCGTCAATGTTTCTCGCTCCTGCGCCGCCATTCGTTTGTGCTCTTTCTATCAAAACATCCTCGTGCTCTTCAATCATCATCCCCGAACCGATGGTATCGCTCATCAACGCGAAATCGACGTCGTCATTCTCTGGTAAACCCGCGATAACCGTAGACGTTTCGTTCTTGTACGCGGTCTCGACGTCAAATTCTTTTGCTTCGATAGAAACAAACTCAGTCGAGGCGTGTTGTTCGTGTCCTTCGCGAAATTTTGGCGGTTGCGTAAAGTACGGGATCTTCCCGGCGTTCCAATCGGCTAAGATAACTTTTGCCGAGGCGACTAAATCTGGAATACCACCTTTCTTCAGTTTTCCCATGGAGCGACTGGCTTGTCTCAAGAAATCGTCCACATCGGCCCACTTTCCAGTTTTGTACGTCACCATCAGTTTCTCTTGAGGGCACCTTTGGATGATTTCGTGCACCGGCGCAATCGGATCCGTCAGACGTTCGATTTTGACGCAGTTTCTCAGAGCCGTCGCGCCTTCCGATTCACCGTTCGCAGACGAAAAAACCACACCAGGACTGTCTAAAAGTTTCACGTGTTTGTCCAAAATAATCTCTTTCGCTTTCGTGGTCATTCCTGGAGTATTCCCAGTCGCGGCGGAGGTCGAGGATCTCGTCAACGCGTTGATGATGGAAGATTTACCGACGTTCGGAAACCCAACGATGCCGACGGTAATAGACGTTTTGATATTTTTATTTCTGGCGTAGTTCTTCAACAGTTGCAATAAGGTTGCCCCGCCACCGTTGGATTTAGATTTTTTGTTGCCTTGAAACGCAATCGCAGGAAGCTCTTCGCGGAAATATTTCAGCCACGCCTGCGTCGATAAATAGAAGAATCGGTTGGTCCGGCGGTGAGTCTTTAAAACAAAAGCAAAAGATTGGACGAAAAAACGAAAAACAAATTCACTCCGCGAGTCAGACTCTTCCTATCATTATATTGGTAAACGTCAAGCATCCCGCACAAATGTGTGTAGCATTTAGCGCGCAGGACATCAGCGAAATCCGCTAAATATTTTCTTCATCACCCCCGCGGAGAGAGAGTAAACGATAAAACAAAAACGATAAAAAAACGTACCTCCACGTTGCTCTTCGGCACTAAATCAATCTTGTTCAGCAACAAAATCACCCTCTTCCCAGGATTCGTCTTCCTCACGAACCTCTCCACCTCGGGCGCTCGACACGCCAACGGGTCTCTCGCGTCCAGCACTTGAATAACCACGTCCGACAACTCGACCACTTTTACGAACTCCTTGTAATACGCCCGGCGACTGGCGTCCGAATCCCTATCGTCCGCCGTTTGCATGCCATCCGCAGAACTACCAAGAGTCTCCGCCAACTGCGCTTTCAACTTCATCTCGTACGCGCTTTCTTTCTTCTTCGCCATCGTCGCCAAATCTTCAAACTCTCCCCCCGCCTTCGCCTTCGCTTTATTCTCCGCTCGCTTCTGGTTCCTCTCCAACTTCTTCTGCTCTTTGATGTGATCTTGACGAAAGTTCTCAAACTTCATCTCTTTGATTAACTCGTCTCTGTACGGGTAATTCGCCGGGACGCCGCCAATCTCTTTCGGTTTCTTCGGTTTGATCCCGAGTTTTTTCAGGCGAGATTCCTCTTTCCGCTTCTTCTTGTGGTGCTCTTTCACTTTACGAATGACTTTGTATTTCTGCTTCAACGTCGTTCGCTTGGATTTGGATTTGGTGGATTTTTTAGGCATGATGTGAGACGTTTATTAGTAACGCTCTGAATGCTTCGCGTGGTTAAAACGTACGACGAGTGGTGGTAATTTTTGAGTATTCGCAGAGGAAATGATCGATAATCCGCGCGTTCGTTCGTAAACTTTCTCGCGTAATTTTAAGCCGCCGCCGGGGAAATTTTTGACGTATTTTGCAGATGAAATTTTTTGAAGCAGGAGAGAGAAAAAGAAGCGAATACAAAATATCACGTCGCGAGAGAACTTCGAGAGAGAGAGAGAGAGAGAGAATTTGAACAGCAACTGCGTGGTGATGTAATCATACAAACGTTATTAGGAAACCAAAGCCGTTTCGAGATCCAAAGAAGGAACTCGGTAGACGCGAATACCGACGTCCCACGCGGTATAAATGACGAAGACGCTTCCGTCCGACGATATGAACGTCGTCGGGTAGGCAAAGTTACCGTTCGGGTCGCCTTCGACTTCTATGAAAGGGTATTTCTGATTCCCGCTCTCCTCTCTATTGTGCGCGCGGCAAATGTAAAGACCGAGCGGAGCTCTTTTCGTTTTCGACGGATTGAGCGCGAGGACGACGCGTTCTTTTACCTCTCCGTTCGCGGTAGTGTATACGAAGCTATCTACGTTCGCGCTTACTTTTGAATTCGGATTGGGGAGATTTGGAATGGGCTCTGGAGTGCTCCAATACTGTTGAGCATCATCGCCCGAGCTGTACCAAACCTCTCCAGTCGCGCTTCTCATGTACATCGAGTAGTCGTTCTGAAGCGCACTTCTCAGCACGCTATTTTCAATCAACCACGTATGTTCGGGAAATTTGACCAGTTGCTTTATCCGAGGAGCTTCCCAGGTTTTCCCACCGTCGTGAGAGTCAATCGTGCCCGAGTACACGCTTTCGCTGTCATCATCCCGACTCCCCGGTGGACTGTGATATACTTTCTTCTTTAACGACGCATTTTCTTCCATCGGATGATACTGTCGATATCGAAGCCAACTATCGGTCGGTTCGGTCCAAAACGGAAGGCGAAGACACTCTTCTCTGAGACCACGGCACACTCTGTTCGCAATAACTTTCGGGACACCTCCGAGTGATTCGTGCGTGAGTATCGTCTCCGGTTCCGACCACGACATTCCCTCGTCTCTCGTCCGAATGAGCTTCACATCGCCGCCCGGGGATAACTGCTTCCTGCTCTCGCTATAAAACAACAGAATCTCATCCGTCTGTTCCAGATAATGCAACACCGGCGACCACAGCGCGTTCAACCCAAACATGGGCACTTTCGTCTCCGTCCACGTCTCGCACTTGTCTTCGCTCGTGCAAAACCGAACGTGCTGCCCTGGTTTCCCTTCGCACCCAGACGTGGAGCACTGAAACGCCGCGCAGAACAATCCTCTCTTGGTTTCACACATCGTCCCCATGTGCGCGTAGGATATCTTTGCATCTTTGGCGTTCTCGGAGGCGAAGGAAAAAACCTCGAACGCGTTTTTTTTGTCCGCTTTCACGAGCGTACTCACGTTCGTGTCCAGCCATCGAGCGTATTCGAAATCCTCGTGTGTCGTCGACGCCGTCATGAGAAGAGCTGGGGGAGGGGTCCTTCTGTCGCTTTTTCTAACGAACTTTTTCTCTTCAACTTTACTCGTAAAATTTATTAATACAACGAATCAACACGCTTCTCTCTCTCTCTCTCTCTCTCTCTCTCTCTCATACTACTGCGTTCTATCGAGCGACCCGAGATAATCTTTATCGGAGTGCGCCGTCACTTTATACGCGTAGCAGAGGGAAACCTTTGTTCTTTTCCTTTCTCTTTCTCTCTTCCTCTTTTACGCGAGCGTAGCGCTCACATTTTTTACAAGTCTTCGCCGGCTTGCTCTTCTTCTTCGCTCAAGAGAGTTTCGATATCTTTGGCGATGTCTTTCGACCACGTGCTGCCGTATCTCTTTTTAGGAACACCGTTTCGATCGACCAGAAACTTTTCAAAGTTCCAAAAGACGTCTTTGTTTTTAAACGCGGCTTTGAGTAGCTTCCAATTTTCATCCGCGTTCTTCCCGTTTACGTCTACTTTTTGCATTAAAATAGCATCCTCCGGGTACGCGTGTTCTTTGGCAAACTTTAATATCTCCTCCGGCGTGCCCGGTTCTTGATGCCCAAACTGATTACACGGATACGAGACTATTTGCACGTCTTTCGATGCGAAGCGTTCGCGCAAACCGGCAAAGCCTTTATAGTTTGCGCTCGCGTACCCTCAGTTACTCGCCACGTTCGCGAAGAGCGAGACTTTACCTCGCAGCGAGGTGAAATCGAACGGCTCGCCGTTCAGTTGGAATTGGTTCGGTAGTGGATCGTAGATATTCGTTCGCACGTGCGGTAGCATTATTATTTCTCGTTCTTCTTCTTTTTCTGACACGTGGTCTGCGTTGGCCCCTAACTTTGCCTGTCCTCCTCGCCTCCTCCTCTTTTCGTCGTCCTCGCTCGTCGTTTCCCTCTTCTTCTCCCTCTTCTGCACCGTCAATCCTAACATCTCCGGCGACTCGCTCGCTAAGTTCGCCATCTTCGTGTGCACGCGTCGTCTACCTCCTCCTAATCCTCCTTCTCCTCCTCCTAACGACGAGTTCGACGACGAGTTCCCCAAAGTCGTCGTCATCGAAAAGAAAACGAACGCGAAAAGGGAAAGAATAATCATCGCGCCCATGCGACTCAACGACGATTTACTCGTCGCCGTCGTCGCTTTTGAACCGTTCTCCGACCCCATTGTTGCAAGTGTCATCCACTGCTGCACTTACGACGACGACTACTAACAATAATAATAAGAATAACGAGAGGAGTTGTAACGTTTTTTTAGTGCGCGCTACGTAAAGTACTAAAAATCTAATAAACTAGAGACTAAAATCTTCCTCCTCTGAGCTGCTCTCGGGGGCTACAAAATGCTCACCCTTCCCGTTTGAATCAGTTTCCCGACGAACTGCTTCTCCAACTTGAGCGAGTGCACCGTTCTGAGCTTGAATATCTTCTCCCAGTAGTGGCCGATTTTTGGCGTTTCGCCGACGAAATCAAACCCGTGCAAAGAGACGGTGCTGTTCGGGAATCTCTCTAAGCAGTAGACTAAAGCGAGAATACCAGTGGACGGGAATCGGTGTCGGAAGTCGTATTTGACGTGTAATAGTCTTTGGTAGACTTCTGGGACGAACTCGGGATGGATTTTAAACCTGGCGTACGCTCGGGTTAACACGCGTTTCTCGGATTCGATGGCGCGTTTGTTTTTAGAGGTTGGAACGCACGTCTTCGCGCCCGGACCTCGTTTCTTTTGACACTGCGGTGATACCTCGAACGCAACTGGGATGTAATACCCCATCGTTGGTTTCATTTTTAAATTCATTTTTGATTTCCCAGTCGTCGTCGAGCCGCGAAACCGAGCGTTGCCGGGCAATTTCAGCTTGTTCAAAAACCATAAATCCAATTTGCGCCCGACGTCTCGCTCGTACCCTTTCGTGACGAAAAAATTGAACCGGCCGACGATGTCGTGTTCGTTGTCTATTTTCTCGCCTTTACGGGATTTCAAAACCCCTCGTCCGTTCCCGACTAAAACTATCTTTTTGTTTGCGTTTTCGTAATCGATATCCGGCGGAGTCATGTTAATACTTTCACCATCGTTCGATGTTTCGAATACTCGCAGCACGGATTCATCATGTTCTTCTTTTCTGTATTTGTTTTCTTTTTCTTCTACCTCTACCTCCTCTGCTTCTTCTTCTTTGCTCTCGAACCCGAACTTATCCACCTCGCTTTCCTTTTCCGCCTCTTCGACGTCCACCCCTTCTCTCATTATCCGCCCATCTTCAATCGATTCCACGTCCACTAAAGAGGAAGCGTCGTTGGTGGATAAGAACAAGGAAATCGCGCACAAAAAAGCGGCGAAGAGCAACGTCATCGCTTTCGATCGGACCGACGGAGAATAATGGTTTTGTTGTTGTTGGAAACCATTATCGTTATTATGAACAACATTCGATGATGTGGGTGGAGTTGTTTTTTGGTTGTTGTTCGTAGACTCCATCGTCCCTTTATTTTAATCCACCACCACAAAACAAAGATACTACTAAATCGTTCTCTTCCCTCTCTCTTCCTCCTCTCTCTCTCTCTCTCTCTCTCTCACTAGTCGTCGTCGGAGAAAGAAAGAAAGAGAGAGAGCGATATAAAAGCGACGATGAAGTTTTTATTCTGAGGATGATATGATTTTTTCCCCGAACGCTTTACCACCACCAAGAGAAGAGATTCGCGCCACACGCAACACTCGACGACGACGCGAAACAACGCAATAACGAAGAAGAAACAACGACAAACAAAAAAAAAGAAAGACGCAGACGACGAGGTTCGAACTCGCGCACCCGTTGGGTATTCAGTAACAGTCGTGTATCATTGGTATTCACAATGCTCGTACGTTGGATATCTCAATGCTGAGATTGAAATAGAAGTGTGTGGACAGTTGGTTTCTAGTTGATCGAATAGCAGCCGAACGCCTTAACCACTCGGCCACGTCTGCTCTTGTGTATATTACGAGGTAGGGTTTACGAGATGGTCTATGAAAAAAGTTACAAAAGGGTTCAAAAAATAGGCTTGAAAAAGAGTTAGGGTTTCGTTCTTTCGGAAAAAGTTTATGTGTCTCTCTCTTTTAGTATTACAAGGGTGCGGCGGCTTTAGGACGTGTGTAATTATTCTGATTCTGATTCTGATTCTGATTCTACCACGTGCAACTCTCCATCTTCGTATGACCAGCCTTCTGGGAGAGGACAGTCGTTATCGAGAAGGTATTGTACACAGTCGGGGTGGTTGTTCTCATGCGCTGTTCGTACGGCGTCCTCGTCCCAAGGCGCTTTGGCGGTTTCGTGCAAGTACTTCAAACAGTCCAAGTGGCCGTACTCGGCCGCTTCCCAACACGCCAATGTGTCATATTGATCAAACTCACACTCAACAAGATATTCGAGTACGTGGAGATGACCCTTTTCAGCTGCCCATGAGGCAGTTCTCGAATCCCAAGGCGCATTGACTTCTTCGTGTAAGTATTTGAGGCACTCGAGATGACCGTTGAAGGCAGCATGTGCACACGCTCTCCCATCGATAGGACACTCATTTGCAACGCAATACTTCACCATTTCCAGATTACCATGACATACGGCCGTATTAATCGTCTCTTCATCCCAATCACACTCTTTCTCCTCTCGTGCCCACTTGAGCAACTCGAGTTTATTCGTTTCAGCAACTTCCCAGCAGAAATATGTTTCGTCCCAGTGACCCGGCCACAACGATTTATTCTCCCACACAAACTCCAAAGTCGATATCGACGACATCTTTTCGATCTTAAACTTCTTTTTCAAATCACCCGCGCGAGATGATCTCTTAATCAACTTTCTCGTCTCCGTATTCACTCCATACAAGAATTTGAGATCCGTCCCGTTCAGTTTACACATCACATGCTTCTCCACGATATCGCGACACGCGCCGCCATTCAGCAACGCCTCTCTGAACAAACGCCACAACGGCAAAGGTTTATTCTCGAGAACCTTTCGTGG
>Ga0255758_10001205_pt1 | contig 26956 bp, 23 predicted proteins | sample 011ome_24_FD_179958 | JGI IMG/M metagenome (GOLD analysis project Ga0255758, IMG submission 179958) | Coastal salt marsh microbial communities from the Groves Creek Marsh, Skidaway Island, Georgia - 011513CT metaG (version 2) | ecosystem: Environmental > Aquatic > Marine > Intertidal zone >...
GTTTTCCACCCCGCAGATGGAACCACCCCCGGCGGCGACGGTTTCGATACGCAGGGCAACATTGGCCACCCGAGCATCTCCCACCTGGTGGCTGGATTGGTAAGCAAAGGATCCGGAATAGCGGGAAACATCGGAACTGGTGCCCCCCATGTCGAGGTTGATGAATTTCTCGAGTCCGGCCGAGCGGGCGACCGCGGCCGCTCCCACCACCCCACCGGCAGGCCCACTAAGCAGGCTATCGATCGCCCGGTAATCCGCCCGGGGAGAAAGCCCACCCGCACTGGATGCGATGAGCAGTTCGCTCCCCTGCCCCAGACCGGCTTCCACGGAGTCCAAATAACCCGTGAGTATACCGGATAAATAAGCTTCCACCACCGAGGATTCGGAGCGGGGCAACCATTTGCGAAAGCGTCGGATTTCCGCCGAGCAAATAACCGTAGGAAAGCCCCAGTCCTTGAGGCAACGAGCGACTTCCTGCTCATGGGCATCGTAGATGTAGGAATGCAAGAAAGAGACCACAGCCACCCGGTTGCCCAGCTCCAGGAGCTCGCGGGCGATTGGCTCAAGAATAGACAGATCGGGAGACTGCAAGACCTTGCCCTCGTGGTCGAGCCGTTCGCAGACCTCCACCACGGGGCCATGGAGCACGGGGCGTTTACGCGGGACGAGATCAAAGAGGCCAAGCCTGCGCTGGTCCCCAATTTCCAAAAGGTCGGGAAATCCCTGAGTTACAAAAAAGACTGGCGGTTCACCCGCCCCTTCCAGCAGAGCATTGGTACAACGGGTGGTGGCAAGCCGCATACTCGCAGAAATTTCTGCGTGCGAAAGACCGGCACGGGCAAGTAAGAGCCGCTGACCAAGGATGGGGGCTTCTTCCCCGGAGAGAAGTTCGATCGCCGTGCCAGTTTTTAGGGTGGCGGGCAAGGCGCCACTGAGCACAAGTTCAGCAGATGCGGGCAACCAGCCGTTTACCTGGAGTTCCGCACTCTCGTGGATCAACCGAAACCCGACCGGAAAGCCCTCGGGCCAACCGGGTGGACCTTCCAAGACCAGGCGGTTAGGTCCCGAAATTTTGGAAATTCGGGCAGAAAGGCTCCCCCGGGATAGTACTTTGGCCCGATGAATCGTGCCCTCAGGACTGCGGGCGAAGCAATCAGTAAAGGTGCCTCCGGTATCAACAAAGAAGGACCACTTTGGCAAACCTGTGCTCATTTTTGCGGACAGCCATGTGCCCAGCTTTCAAGAATGGGCAGATAATCGGCCGGCAGACCGACCTGGCGAGCACCCTCCACCACTACCTGCTGGTAGCGGGCAGTCGGTACACCATATTCGTAGTTACAAGAAAGGTAGACCCAACAGCGGACGGTGGATTGATCCCCCAGTAATTCGAGATCCATTTCCAAACGCTCATAATAGCCACCGGCCACGCCCTCGTAGTGATCGAGTGCTTTCCAGTGCTTGTCTTTTAGTGTCCAGAGACAACCAAGCACCTCGGAGTTATCATCCTGCTCGATCCCGGCGTAGCCATTGCCATTGATGAAATACTTCCAACCACCTAGGCGGGCAACCGGGCCGACTTCAGCACCGGGGCAACGCATTGCCATTTGGTCAAGATTCATATTGGAACCGTAAGCAAAGTAAAAAATGGGCATCGTAAAAGATTCGTAAAAAATAAAGGATGTTGGAAGACAGAAGCGTGGAGGCAAGCGTGGAACACCTTTCGTGCTTGTAAATGCGTGGAATAAACGCACAATACATTCCCCATCGTTAGGGGTCACCCTTTGGGGTTGCTCCCTTGATCATGCTGGCGACCTTTCCTTTACGGGATGGGAAGCGAGACGAAAACGGCGTTGCGGCTTACCCTGCAGCGCGGATTGGCACCCGTCAATCCATCGGATCAGGAAACCAAATCAGACCAATGTCAGAACAAGTAAATAAAACATCAATCATCGAAGAAAATCGTTCCCACGACAAGGACACCGGGTCCAGCGAGGTGCAAATCGCCCTGCTCACTGCCCGGATCTCCCACCTCACGGAACATCTTAAAACCCACCGCAAGGACTTTCACTCCCGTAGGGGACTGCTGATGATGGCAGCCCGCAGGAGAAAACTTCTCGACTACTTGAAGAAGAATGAACTTAAGCGTTACCAAGCTATCGTTGAGAAGCTTGGTCTTCGTAAGTAATTTCATTTTCCGAGCCCTTGCTCTTTTTAAACTCGCAGCCATTTGTGGCACGAGACTTTTTCCTCTCATCAGGCAACCCTGGGCATCTTTGTGCCCCTATGGAATTTCCTGAAGAGGCTTTGCCCGAACAATCCGGTTTAGGCAAAGGATGAAGCGATCCAATAAGATTACAATAACCAGTACGAATCAATGAAACAAAAGTATAATGTTACCGCCGAAAAACTCGGCATCCAAATCTCTTCCGGCACCCTTGCCGGTTTGGCCAGTGGGGCCGTCACGATCAGCCAGGGAGAAACCAGCGTGTTTGTATCCGCTACGGCTGCTTCCACCTTACGTCCGGGGCAGGATTTCTTCCCCCTGACCGTGGATTACCGTGAAAAATTTACCGCTGCCGGGCGTTTTCCCGGTGGATACTTCAAGCGTGAAGGAAAACCAACCGAAAAGGAAATTCTTACTTCCCGCTTGTGCGACCGCCCTCTTCGCCCTCTTTTCCCTAAGGGCTTTCTTAATGAGGTGCAGGTGATTGGATACTTGCTTTCCACCGACATGGTGAACGAGGGTGATATCCTTATGGTCAATGGTGCATCTGCTGCCCTGATGATTTCTGACATTCCATGGAATGGTCCAATCGGTTGCATACGTCTTGGTCAAATTGACGGCGAATTCGTGGTCAACCCAACCAATGAGCAAATGTACGACTCCACCCTCGATCTGATCTATGTCGGAAACGAGAAGGAGATGATGATGATCGAAGGTTCAGCGGATCAAATCCCAGAAGAACGATTCGTCGAGGCACTCGAATTTGCCCATGATGCCATTCAGGACATCATTGCTGCCCAGCGCGAATTAGCTGAGCTTTGCGGAAAGCAGAAGAAGGAGTTTGACTTGGTCAAGGCTCCAGACGATGTGCTTGCCCTTTGCCGCGAAATTACTGGCAACCGCATGGAAGATGCCATTTTTGCCGATTCCAAGCAGGAACGCCAGGTGGCAGTGGATGCGATCAAGGAAGAAGCCGACAAGGCATGTGAAGAAAAATTTGGGGACGACTATGATCCTGATCATGTGAAAATGGCTTTCGAAGTGATTCAGGAAGAAGTGTACCGCGAAAACATTCTCGATAAAGGAAAGCGTGCCGATGGCCGTGGACCCGATGATTTGCGCGAAGTCACCTGTGAAACAGGCGTGCTTCCCCGTGTGCATGGTTCCGCTATCTTTAGCCGCGGAGAAACCCAGTCTCTCGTACTTTCCACCCTTGGTACCAGCCGTGATGTGCAGGACCTTGATGGATTGACCGGCGGACCGACCTCCAAGTCCTTCATCCTGCACTACAACTTCCCTCCATTCTCCGTGGGTGAAGCTGGGCGGTTTGGTTTTACCGGACGCCGCGAAATTGGGCATGGTGCCTTGGCCGAACGCTCCGTTCTTCCCGTACTTCCGCCCGAGGACGAATTCCCCTACGCCATTCGCGTGGTTTCCGAAATTATGTCATCCAACGGCTCCACCTCCATGGCCAGTGTCTGTGGTGGATCGCTCGCATTGATGGATGCCGGGGTACCTTTAAGCGGCCATGTTGCCGGGATCTCCACGGGTTTGGTTTCTGAGCATGATGAAAATGGAAACATTTCCAAACATGTTGTGCTTACTGATATCATCGGTGCAGAAGACCACTTCGGTGATATGGACTTTAAAGTATGTGGTACCCGCAAAGGGGTGACTGGTTTCCAACTTGACCTTAAGATTCAGGGACTTCCCTTTGATATCGCCAAAGAAGCTGTGAAACAAGTAACTGCCGCAAGAATGAAAATTCTTGATGTGATGGAAGCTTCCCTTCCTTCCCACCGTACCGAATTGCGCGAGCACGCCCCACGCATCGAGACGGTAAAGATTGATCCGGAAAAAATTGGTGCCTTGATCGGTCCAGGTGGTAAAAACATCCGCCGCATCACCGAAGTAACCGGTGCCAATATTGATATCGATGAAGACAACAGTGGCAAGGTGCGCATCTACGCAACCAACTCCGAAGCGATGCAACGCGCATTGGACGAGGTAGAACTGGTCACCGGAGAAATCGAAGTCGGTAAGATTTACCGTGGGATTGTTCGCGGAGTGAAAGAATTCGGTGCTTTTGTAGAGTGTCTGCCTGGTAAGGAAGGGCTCTGCCATATTTCCGAGCTCGCTGACTTCCTGGTTAACAAGACCGAGGATATTTGCAAACTAGGCGATGAAATTATCGTGAAGTGTATCGGTATCGACGACAAAGGCAGGGTAAAGCTTAGCCGCCGTGCCGCGATGGAGGAAAACAAGCCGGCAGACAGTGGTGAATCTTCCAGCGAAGAAACTGAGGAGCAATCCGAAGAATCTGCAGAGCCAGTTACCGCTTCCTAATTATTTAAACCCAAAACTTCTTCCCCCAAAGCGGTCATCCATTTATGGGTGACCGCTTTTTTTTGGGGTTTATAAGAAATCGCTACATGTTCCGATTGCCCATATGGTGATAATTTCATTAAGAAATAGAATTCACTGATGAGCACGAAACCAAAACCCCTGATTTTAGCAACCAATGACGATGGTATAAATTCCAAATTTCTCATCCGTTTGGTCGAGGCACTGAGCCAAGAATGTGAAGTGGTCACCTGTGCACCGGATGGGGAGCGAAGCTGGATTGGTCATGCAATCACCAGGCACCAGACCCTTGAGCCCAAAAAACTTAAGAAATATCCGGGAAAAGAGGCTTATTCAGTAAATGGAACCCCTGCAGACTGTGTCAACCTGGCTGTGGGCAACTTACTGGAACGGGAACCGGATGTGGTGGTAAGTGGGATCAATCTGGGGTACAATATAACCATGCCGATGATTTTATCCTCGGGCACAGTGGGAGCGGCCATGGAAGGCTCGTTGCTCGGATTAAGATCCATGGCCGTTAGCCTAGCCCTGCCCAATGAGGAATTTGATCAAATCCGTAAAAGTGGAGGTAAGGTCAAAGGTGCGATGGCTAAGACTCTTGGTGCCACTGCGGAATCGGCTGCCAAATATGCTCAAACTTTAGCGACTTTGCCTGTGCCAGACGGTCTGACGGTTCATAACCTCAACTATCCGATTTCTTACAAAGGTGAGGATGACCCCATGCTTACCTTTGCCAATTCCCTGAAATTAAACAGCCTGTTTGACCTTACGGAGGATGGAAAAAGTTACCAACTCACCTACAAAACGGAATGGTTGGACAATGCTAAAATACAAGTGGGTTCAGATTTGTGGGCCCTGCAGGAAGGTATGGCATCAATCTCCCGGTTGGATTTTTCTGAGGCTTCTGGAAAACGCTACCTCGAGCCCTAATACCGCTCATGTTACATCGTCTATTCAGGCTGCTTTACTGGCGAAAACGGAGGAACTATGGAAGGTCTTACCGCAAAATTGATGGTCGATCGATGGATCGTGATTTAGTCCATTACTTTCATGACTTTGGGGATGATGGGGCCAATTCTCACCACTCTTTTTGGCTGAGGAAATTAATCTTTAAAATCATTATCTGGACGGTGTTTTTGTTTTTTGCATGTTGGTTTGCCTACGAAAGTTACCTGGGTCTATTAATTTACGACGGATAAGGTCTCATTTCGCTTGATCGAGGGTGGGTAAATCGCTATAAATCATCCTTTTCCCAAAATTTCACTATGAGAAAGACGCACAAAGGAATAGCCAAAAGATTTAAGGTCACCGGAACCGGTAAAGTTACCCACCGCAAACCTGGCCAACGTCATTTGCGACGCAAAAAAACCAACAAGCAAGTACAAGCGGGTCGTCAAAACCAAGTACTGGCACCCGGTATGGCAAAGCGCGTCATCAACGCTCTTTCCAGTTAATTTTAACAACCAATCAGTAGAGGAGATTATCAGCCATGCCACGCGCACGCAATGTTCCAGCCACTCGCAAACGCCGCAAAAAAGTTTTAAAGAAAGCACGCGGATATTTTGGAAACAAATCCCGTCTCTTCCGCTATGCTAAAGACGCGGTGGAACGCGGTGAAGCCTACGCTTATGCTCACCGCCGCAAACGCCGTACTGAGATTCGCCAACTTTGGATCGTTCGTATCAATGCCGCCTGCCGGGCAGAAGGATTACGCTACGGTGAATTCATCCATGGGTTATCCAAGGCAAATATCGAGCTCAATCGCAAGATGATGTCCGAGTTGGCCATTCATGAGCCCGAGGCATTCAAGGAACTGGTGAGCAAGGCGAAAACCGCTCTTGCGGCCTAAGGCCGAACCTCTTTTGTAACTGGCGTGGAGAACGATCTCCAAGCCATTGTCGCCCAAGCGGAGGCAAGCCAGGCTACTATCACCAACCGTTCGGATTGGGATCAGGCAAAAGCATCCATTCTCGGTCCCAAGGGTTCTCTTACCCAGGCATCCAAACAGATTGGCTCTTTGCCAAGAGAAGAAAAACCTGCTTTTGGGCAAGCCCTCAACCAGGCAAAAAAACAAGTTGAAGCACTTTTTGCTTCCTCTCTCTCCCAGATTGAAGAAAAGGCGGACCTCGTTGCATTGGGCGAAGCCTACGACCCCACCCTGCCCGCGGTCCCCAACCGTTCCGGCTCTCTGCATCCACTTTCTGCGACCCGCCGCAAAGTGGTATCCACTTTCCGAAAACTCGGATTTACAGTTACTGAAGCGACGGAAGCGGAAACCGAATGGTTTTGCTTCGATGCCCTAAACACCCCCGAAGACCATCCAGCGCGGGACGAACAGGATACCCTCTTTTTTAAACCTGATACAAAATGGGCGAATGTACCCAAAAAAAACAAGGAGGCCCACCTCTTACGCACCCATACTTCTTCGGTGCAAATTCGTACCATGCTCCGGGAAAAACCGCCCCTGCGGGTGATTGCTCCAGGCAGGTGCTTCCGCCGGGATACAGTGGATGCGACACACTCCGCCAATTTCCACCAGTTGGAAGGGCTTTGCATTGACCGTCAGGTCACCCTGCTCGATCTTAAGGGTACCCTCGATTATTTTCTCAAGGAAACCTTTGGCAGTAAGGTACAGACCCGTCTGCGCCCCAGTTTTTTCCCTTTCACTGAGCCCAGTTTTGAAGTCGATTTAAAAGCTCCCAATCTTGGAAAACTGAGCGACAAATGGATCGAGATCATGGGTTGCGGATTGGTGGATCCGGAAGTACTCAAGCTGGTCAACCTCGATCCTGAGGAATGGAGCGGGTTTGCATTTGGTGTAGGAATTGAACGGATTACCATGATTTTGCATGGAATCGATGATATCCGCCATTTTTATCAGAACGACCAGCGTTTTCTTTCCCAATTTACTGGACCGGCATGAAGATAAGTCTCGAATGGTTGAAAGAGTACGTTGAGCTTCCCGCAGATGGAAGTGAACTTGTGGATGTGCTCCCTATGCTCGGTCTGGAAGTCGAAGAAAGTGAGGACGAATCGCCCTCGCTTGAGCAGGTGGTGGTCGGAGAAGTGCTGGACAAGCAGCAGCATCCGGAAGCGGACCGTCTCAGTGTATGTCAGGTAAATGTGGGGGCCAGTGAGCCTGCCAACATTGTTTGCGGTGCGACCAATTTCAAAGTGGGCGACCGGGTACCGGTTGCCCTGCCCGGGGCGAAACTCCCCGGCGGTTTTAAAATCAAAAAGTCCAAGCTCCGCGGAGTACCTTCTGAAGGGATGATGTGCAGTGCCAAGGAGTTAACTTTGGGCGAGGATGACCAAGGGTTAATGATCCTCAAAGGTTCCCCGGCAATTGGTACTCCTATCACTGAAGCGGTGTCTCCCGACCGGGTGCTGGAACTGGAAATTACCGCCAACCGGGGAGATTGCCTTAGCCACCTGGGCGTAGCCCGTGAAATTGCCGCCCGCTACCAAAAAGAAGTACACCAACCGGTAGTGCAGGCATCGGCTCAGGCAGTAACCGAAGCAGACAGCCACAGCCTGGTCGATGAGTTGCGGCTCGAAGATGATGCCTGCCCGTACTACACACTCTGGTCCATCCGAGGAATCAAGATCGCACCCAGCCCCCAATGGATGCAAAAACGATTGGAAGCGGTGGGATTGCGTCCGATCAACAATGTGGTGGATGTGACCAATTATGTATTGCTCGAAACTGGCCAGCCTCTCCATGCGTTTGATGCGGATAAAATAAAAGGTCCTTCCATTGTTGTACGCCCGGCAAAAGAAAAAGAAGCCATCACCACCCTGGATGAAGTAAAGCGTGACCTGCAAACCGACATGATGGTGATTGCCGATGCCGAACGCCCACTTGTCGTGGCCGGGGTGATGGGCAGTGTGGATGCGGAAGTGGATGAATCCACCACCGATCTCGTTCTTGAATCCGCCTGGTTTCGCCCTGGTTCCGTCCGTTCAACTGCCCGCCGTCTTGGCCTGCACAGCGATAGTTCCCAGAGGTTCTCCAGGGATGTGGACCCGGCAGGTGTTGAGTATGCAGCCCGCCGGGCGATAGATTTAATCTTGGAAACTGCTGGGGGAGAACTTGCACCCACCTACATTTGCTCTGGTTCTGCCCCTCGGGGAGAACGATCGATTGCAGTAGACCTTGAATTTGTTGAAAAAACCTGCGGGTTTTCGGTAAAACCTGATCAATTAAATGATGCATGGGAAAGGTTGGGATTTTCTGTTTCAGGAAATGGCCCCTGGGAGGTGACCGTTCCATCGTACCGCTCGGAAGTGGACCGGCCGATCGACCTCGTTGAGGAGTACCTTCGTATTCGCGGAACTGAGGACCTGAATAACCACCCGATCGCTTTTTCCGCCCTGGATCGGGACAATGATCCGTCCTATGATTTTTGCCAGGGTGCAGTGGATCACCTGCTTGGCCAGGGATACCAGGAATGCTGCCACTACAGCCTCCGTTCTGGTGAGGAAGTGGAGTCATGGTTTGGGAACCTTGCCACCGAAGAACTTGGACTGGCCAACCCTCTGACTGCAGACCACACCCATGTTCGCCCCTCCCTGCTTCCCGGCTTGGTGGATGCCCTTTCGCACAACCAAAAGAATTTGAACGACCTTACCCGGGTATGCGAAACGGGTCGGGTTTTCCGTCCCGGACCGAGGGGGAATGTCGAGTGGATCAGTGTCGCCCTGGCCGCCTTTGCCCAGTCAAACGAGCGTGGGTGGAAAAAGGAACCATCCTTGGATTTCTTTTCCCTAAAAAACCAGGTTCATACATTGATCGATGCGACCGGGCTCTCCCTGCCCAAGGGGCTGTGGTGCACGATTGCAGACGAACCAGCCTGGCAGGACGGGTATTCCGCCCGTTTGGGGGATGCTCATAAAAACAAGCTGGAAATTAACCTGGGCATTGTCCGCCTCTCCCTAAGCAAAGCCAAGGAAGCAAAAGGGCCTGTATTTGCCGCCGAAATCCTGATCGACCCGGTTTTACTTTCCAAACGTAAGAAAGCCGCCACCTTTCAGTCATTTTCAACCTTTCCACCCGCAATCAAGGATCTCGCTCTTGTGGTGGATGCCTCTGAACCAGCGGAAACCGTACGGGCCAAGGTGGAGGATATTGCCGCGGGTGTGGGTAAGGAAAAGTTTGAGGTCGACCCAGTGCAAATTTTTGATCTTTTCCAGGGAAAAGGACTGCCCGAGGGCAAGAAAAGCCTCGCTTTGACCTTTCGCTTCCGTGCACCTGATCGCACTTTGGGAGAAAAGGAATTAAACCAGGCGTTTGAGGATGTGATTGCCGGGATTCGATCTGAAACAAGCTACGAATTAAGAAGCTAACCCTTTTCTAATATGAGCGAAAATGCACCCATGGATGTCGATTATGTGGCCAACTTGGCAAGGATTGAACTGACGGAGGAAGAAAAGAGCACCTACCAGCGACAGCTCGGAGATGTGCTCAAATACTTTGGGAAACTACAGGAGTTGGATGTAGAGGGAGTGGAACCTACCGCCCATGCCTTCCCCCGCTATAATGTGTGGGATGCGGACGAACCCAAGCCCGGTTTCTCTGCTGAGGAAGCCCTGAAAAATGCTCCCCAGTCCAGGCAGGACCAGGTGGTGGTTCCCAAAGTAATCGAGGAGTAAAGGAAAGCTTTTTCATGCCTGATAATTCTCCTATTTTTCAGTCGGCCACCGAACTTTCAGCATCGCTTCAAGCGGGCAATATTTCTGCGGTTGAATTAACCCAGGAAATGATCGACCGTGTTCAGGCGGTCGATGAAAGGGTGCATGCTTTTCTCCACCTCGATGCGGAAGATGCCCTTGCTCAGGCCAAGGCATCGGACGAGCGCAGAGCCAAGGGGGAAACCCGTAGTGCCCTCGACGGTATACCAGTGGGCATGAAAGATGTGATCTCGGTGAAAGACCAGCCCCTGACAGCTGCAAGTAAGATTCTGGAAAACTACCGCTCTCCCTACGACGCCACCGTCACCCGGAAATTGCGTGGTGCAGGAGCGGTTGTCGCCGGCCGTTTAAACCTCGATGAATTTGCGATGGGCTCCTCCACCGAGAACTCCGCATATGGAGCGACCCGTAATCCGTGGAATTTGGACTGTGTGCCTGGGGGAAGCAGCGGAGGAAGTTCTGCGGCGGTTGCCGCACGCGAAGTACCGCTTAGCCTGGGCTCCGACACCGGTGGGTCCATTCGCCAACCCGCTTCTCTGTGCGGAGTGGTGGGCATGAAACCAACCTATGGCATGGTTTCCCGCTATGGACTGGCCGCATTTGCCTCCTCGCTCGATCAAATTGGTCCCTTTTCCACAACTGTGGAAGATGCTGCCCTGCTTCTCGAAACTATATCCGGGCATGACCCCCTGGACTCCACCAGTTTCCCCAAGGATGTACCTTCATATTCTCAGGAACTCAAAAAAAGTGCCAAACCTGGCGTGCTTGGTCTGCCCAAAGAATTTTTTGGTCCTGGAATGGACGACGAAGTCCGGGCAAGTGTGGAACAAGCGATTGAACACTACCGTTCCCTTGGTTATGAGACCAAAGAGGTCAGCCTGCCCACCACCGATTTATCCATCCCTGTATACTATGTGATCGCCACCGCGGAGGCATCTTCCAACCTCGCACGCTATGATGGCATCCGTTACACCTCGCGAAGCGAACGGGCCGAGAATGCGATTGATGTCTATGCCAAGAGCAGGGGCGAAGGTTTTGGACCTGAGGTTAAGCGGCGTTGCATCCTCGGGGCTTATGGACTGAGCAGTGGGTATTATGATGCCTTTTATTTGAGGGCCCAAAAAGCCCGCACCCTCATCCGCCGTGACTTTGAGAAAGCATTTACCGAAGTCGATGCCATCCTCACCCCAACCTCGCCCACACCGGCGTTTAAGTTTGGGGAAAAGAGCGAAGACCCAATCTCGATGTATCTTAGCGATATCTTCACTATATCCACCAACCTTGCCGGGCTTCCAGGAATCTCGGTGCCATGCGGATTTTCCCAGTCTGGACTGCCCATTGGCCTGCAATTGATCGGCCAGGCGTTTGAGGAGTCCACACTGCTGCAAATGGCCCATGCGTACGATCGCGACCACCTTCATGGCCGCCAAGCCCCCACCCTCTAAGTTTTTCAAGATGGAATACGAAGCAGTCATCGGTTTGGAGGTACATGTACAACTGGACACCCGTTCGAAAATGTTTACCCGGGTGGGAACGGGATTTGGGCAACCACCCAATACTTTGACCGACCCGGTGGTATTGGGACTGCCTGGTGCCCTGCCGGTAATGAACAGGGAAGCGATTGAAAAATCAATCAAGGTCGGCCTTTTACTCGATTGTAAAATTGCTTCCGTCTGCAAATGGGATCGGAAAAACTACTTTTATCCGGACATGCCCAAAAACTACCAGATCTCCCAGTTTGACCAGCCCATTTGCGAGGGCGGACAGGTGGAAATCGAGATGCCCGGGGAAAACCCGTCAAAAATGGGCCCGCACCGCATGGTCGAGCTGACCCGAATCCATTTGGAGGAGGATGTGGGCAAACTTACCCACTACGAGCAGGACAGTCTGGTGGACTACAACAGGGCAGGCTCTCCGCTCCTGGAAATTGTCAGCGAACCGGATATGCACAGCCCCGATGAAGTGTTTGCTTACCTCACCTCCCTGCGCAACTCTTTGGTCGCCGCTGGTATTTCTGCCTGTGATATGGAGAAAGGACAATTGCGTTGCGATGCCAATATCAGCGTGCGTCCTCAGGGTACAGAAAAGCTCGGCACCAAGGTAGAACTTAAAAATTTAAACACCATATCGGGCGTGCGCAACGGGGTGGAATATGAGATCCGCCGCCAGATCCGGGCGATTGAGGAGGGAGAAACCATCATCCAGGAAACCCGCCGATGGAATCCCGACCAAAGATATACCACCCCAATGCGGACCAAGGAAATGGCCCACGACTACCGCTATTTCCCTGACCCCGACCTCATGCCTGTGCAAGTGGACCAGGAATGGATCGAGCGGGTAAGACAAGAACTCCCCGAAAAACCCTTTGATAAGCAGAGGCGCTACCAGGAGGAAATGAACCTCCCCTACTCTGCTACCTCCGCCCTGTGTGGCGACCATTTGCTTTGTGCTTATTTTGAGGAAGCTGCCCGTTTGGCAAAATCCGCAACCAAGACTGCAAACTGGGTGGTCAATGATTTGTTGCGCGAACTGTCGCAGACAAACAAGGTGGACGAATTTGCCGAGGAAGCAACCGATCGAGTCACTCCCCAGTCCTGCCCGGTAACTCCGGAAAAACTCGCTGAATTGGTCAACCTGATCGAGGATGGGAAACTGACCAACAATGTGGCCAAGGAATTGTTTCCCGAAATGTTTACTACTGGAAAGTCTGCCCCAGAATTGATCAAGGAAAAGGGACTGGATCAAAAGTCCGATGATGGAGAGATCGAAGGAATCTGCGCTCAAGCGATTGCCAACGACCCCGATGCAGCGGAAAAATTCCGTGGAGGCAAGGAAGGGGCGATCAATGCCCTTAAAGGTGCAGTGATGAAAGCCACCCGTGGGCAGGCCAACCCCAAGGTAGTGGACGAGACCCTGCGCCGTTTATTGTCCTAGACTGTATCAGAGAGGTTTTTCTCTCCTCTCCATGGAATACTTTTGCAGAAGGCAACCGCTTTAGGGTAACTAAATGATTTTCATGAAGTCATATTGCTTATTGGTTTTCACCCTTCTTTTCGCCTCGTTTGGATTTGCTAAGCCCAAGCCCAACATCGTGCACATCATGGTAGATGACCTCGGGTGGCAGGACATTGCCAGTCATAAGATCGATGGCGAGGCAGTTTACGAAACCCCACACCTCGACAAACTGACCCGCCTGGGCAGGCGTTTTACTGAAGCCTACGCCCCCTCTCCGGTATGTGCCCCTTCGCGGGTTTCCTTTCTGCGCGGTCAGTACCCCGTAAACACAGGAGTGTACAGTGTGACCGGAGGGCAGTTGCCCCGAGCCCATCAACCGAGCATTCCGTTAATTCCGCCCTATTATCTTTATGGCTTACCGGTCGAGGAACCTATGATTCCCGAGACCCTCAAAAAAGCGGGCTACTTCAGTGGCCATGTGGGCAAGTGGCATGCTGGCGGAAAGTACCGTGGATTCCCCTTCCCTACTGATCAAGGATTTGACTTTGGATTTCTGGAAGAAAATGGAGGCCCTCTTTTTTACAACGATTCCGAATTATGGAACCCCAAGGATGGGAGAAAAAATTCCTTTGGTGGAGCCTGGCAACGGATGGTGCCCCACCGTTTAGGGGACTTTGCCACCAGCTCGCCGGATGACCCCTATCAACTGGACGAGGATGGTCGCCCCTTCGATAAACCCACTGATCTGGCGGTTGGCTTTATTCGCAAGCACAAGGACAAGCCCTTCTTTCTGAACTTTTGCCCGCTGTATGTGCACGGCCCCATCGCCACCCGGGACCGCAAGCGACTGGAACACTACTGCAAAAAGATGGGGATTGAATTTCCTACTGATCCTGGACCGCTTAATCCGGAGATGCGAGGCCATACCAACCCCTACTATGCAGCGATGGTCGATGCAGTGGACTGGAGCATAGGCAAGGTTGTCCGTTATTTGGAGAATACCGAGGACCCCAGAAACCCTGGACACAAACTAATCGACAACACCTATGTTATTATCGACTCAGACAACGGCGGCTGGGTGGGCAGCCAGTACGAACCCATCACCGACAACAGTCCTTTACGGGGCGGAAAGATGAACAATTATGAGGGTGGACTCAGGGTCCCCTTTATCGTCCGCGGCCCAGGCGTGCCTGCCGGATCGGTCTGTGATACCCCGATCAACTTGATCGATCTCTACCCCACTTTTATGGAAATGGCAGGAATGGAACTGGACCCATCCCTTGAGCTGGACGGGTGCAATGTTCTTCCACTGATGCAGGGAACTTCCGAGCAAGTTCTGCAACCCGATGGTAGCGAGCGGGAGGCAATCTATTGGTTCTACCCCATGGAAAGCCATATGGCGATTACGATGAGAAAGGGTCCCTGGAAGCTCGTCCACAACCTCGGGGTTGGATACGCCGGCAGATGGTCGGGTGTGGAAAATAAGGAGTTGGTTGAATTGTTCCGTGTCAGGAAGGTGGGCGAAGATAGGCAAGATCTGAGCGAAGCCATAAACCTCGCCGATCAATTTCCGGAGGTCCGGGATGCGATGCTTGCCGAACTGAATTCATTTCTTCAGGACAGCGGAGTCACCATGCCCTACCGCAACCTTGGATCCCATGGGGTGTCCGAGGACGAGCGAGAGGCCTCCCCCAGGGTCATCGAACTGGGGTCACAAGAGAGCCGGATATGCGCAAAGATCGAACAGGGTGAAGGGAAGGCTGCGATTGAAAAGGCCCATTTACTCTACACCCTCAACCCTCGGGAGTTCGATAAAACCGGCGGGCACCGTGAGGAATGGCTCAAAACCAAGGCTACAATTTCCCCGGGGCGGGTCGAAGCAACCATGCCCCCGGGAGCCACCCATGCGGTATTTTGCCTGCGGGATGCCCAAGGATTCCTGATCACTTCCGAACCTCTCCCCGATTTTCAGACCGTTCCTTATGCTACCCAAGCGGACTCGACGCTTTTGAAAAACGGATATGCATACAAACCGGGCCTTTATTCCCTCATTCAATTAGGCGAAAAAGCCGTTTCTAATGCGAAAAAGCAAAAGCTTGATGTAACAGGTTTACAAAAAGCTCTGAAGGAAGCAGAGGAACAATACCAAGTGGAAAAGATAGAGGTGGTTGATTTCTCCGATGCCATTCGTTCATTGCGGGCGGAAATTCGTAAATTGAAGACGGTGCCCCAATCCAGACATTATACCATTAACCGGTTCCCCACTGATCCTCTATTCTGATTGGTTGGCGGAATATAAAATGGTACGCACCGCCCGTCCAGGAATTGGAGAATCAGCAGAAACGGATTCACAATTCAGATTCTTGTCTGTTTGGTAAGCCCCTCTGGTTTTCATTCCCTCAGGCAAGGTGACATCCAAGGATATTGAATCCGCCGATGGATTGATCGCCACAATTACTCCACTGCTCTTTGAACTATTAAAATAAGCGGATACCCAGAGAGGGTCGGGCGAATTGATAGAGACCTTTCTAAAGTCATCGGTGATGAATCCGGAGTATTGCTTGATCATAAAAAACTTCTTTGTTCTTTCGACAAGTTCCTGCCTGCCACTGGGCCCGGGGTTTTCCTCCACCAAAACAAGGCCTTCATCGCGGTGCTTTTGCTGTACTTTTGGGTTTTTGACATGATCTGGAGCAAGCGAATAAATCAGACCCCACCACATAAAGACATTTGCTTCTGCATCCGCTAAGGTCATATGGGCGTACTGAGCGGCAAGTAATGCTTTGTCAAATTCCGTGAGTTCAGGCATCCAACCATAGGTGTGCCAAATATCATTGTTCCATTGGGCACCAGTTGTTTCGGTCATCCAGAATTCTTTTTGGGGAAAATTTTCTCTACGGATCTGGCCAATTTTTCGGCTGTTTTCCCGGAGTATAGACAAACTGCCATCCATGCCATCTTTGTAACTGTCGTACATATGATAGGCCACCACATCGACCGCCTTAGAATGAATGGTGGGAAGAAAACGGGATAGTTCACTCCCTTGGTACCCAATATATGCGAGATCGGGTGCGGCGATTTTTACGGATAGTCCAGCTTCCCTGAGTCGGGGAAACAATTTTTCATCAATAAAATTCCTCAATCGTTGGGGATTCCATATACAAGTTTGAGAACCAAGATTGGAATAATTAGTCTCATTCTGTACCCCCAAAGTGGTTACATTAATCCCCCACTCCATATGCTGGCGGGTTCGGCGGACAATCTCCTCGGCCCAGGCATCCTCCATCGAGTCCTTGAGTCTGTATGCCCGCGCTCCACGCCAATCGAAAATATCCAGCCAATCAGATACCTTCAATCGTTGCGGGGAACGAGGTTGCCAAAAAGTGAGCAATACCTCGAGGTCTGGGTTGATTTTCATGGCTCTTTGGAGGACATCTCTGGAGTGTTCGCTATTGCCATTCTTTTTGACCTCCCCTTGAACCCGTAAAATAGATGTCCCCAATTCCTTAAAGGCATATTCCATTGCTTCATCCGAAGGGTTTGTTCCCCAAAAGGCAATGGAACCACCAAATCCACGTATTTTCTGGCCAATTTTCTGATGATCGACGGTAAGCGAAACGATCGGTGGTAAAGATTTTTCATTTTCCTTGGCATAGGAAGATTCAAGGGCCTGATTGATTCGAACTTCTAACCTCTCCTTCGCATAGGCAAGAGCATCCACATGATTCTTTGAATCCTTAACATTGGTTTCTTCCCCCGGATCTGCGGCAAGATCGGTAAGTACATTGGCTTTTACTACCCCATCTATGTCCCTCCATTCGGTGTATCGATAATTTTTAAAACGTATGCTATGACCCGTGGATTCATGTACTGGATAGGAGCTGTAGGCATCATAGCGATGATCAATTTCAGGATCTTGGATCAATTTTCTAAAACTTTTGCCTTGGCAATGGTTGGGAATGGGTAATCCCACCAAGTCGCAAAGGCTCGGATAAAGATCAATCAATTCGACCAAACGGGATGTTCTCTTTCCTCCCTGCTCACGGGGATCAAAAATAATCAGGGGAACGCGGGTATCGCACTCGAAGTTCGTATGTTTGCACCAACTGGAATGATCGCCCAGTTTCCATCCATGATCTCCCCAGAGTACAACGATAGTATTTTTCTCCAGTCCGCTATTACGCAAGCCATCAAGTACCTTGCCCGCACAGGCATCGACATAACTGGTTGCGGCAGCATAACCGTGGAGAAGCCGGCGGTTGGTCGCATCTGAAAACTCTCTCGGCCCTTTGCCTTCATAATCACTGTATTTTGTCATTTCCATAGCCTCCAAGTTGGCCGCATGAGAAGGATAACCGGGGGGGATCTTCTTATTCGGAGGCATCTTAAACTGCTTCCGGTCATAAAGATCCCAATATTTTTTGGGTGCACAAAAAGGAAGGTGAGGCTTGCTTAGACCAACCGCCAAAAAAAACGGCCGATTTGAGGATCGAGACAATTCTCGAATAACTTGGACTGCTCGGTCTGCCCGCTTGCCATCGAGATAGGCATGATCTGGAACATCGGCACTTTCCGTCATCGGTCCCTTGGGCGGATCTTGGGGGTCACTGATTTTAGTTTCTTTCTGAGCTTTTCGCAGAAGGTCGATGTTTTTTGGCCTGAGGTAGTGACCTGATGAATCAACTTTGATCCACTGGCTCCAATTTTTGGGATCTACTCCTGCCCCCGCATCTCCATGATAGATTTTGCCCAAGCCAATTGTTTGATAGCCCTGCTCTTTAAAATGCTGATTAAGAGTAAGTAAGTCGGGGTGCCGCTTTCTCCAGTTCTCAACATGGTATGTCTGTTCCTTGGTTAGGGTGGGATAGAGACCACTCATAATGGACAACCTCGATGCCCCACAAACAGCCTGTTGACAATAGGCACGCTCAAAAAGAGTGCCTCTGGATGCAAGCCTGTCCATATTGGGGGTTTTAAATTTGGACCCATAAGCGCCCAACTCGGGTCTCAAGTCATCCACTACCAGAAATAAAAGGTTGGGTCTCAGTGCAGAATTCGATCCGACTTTACCCAAAGCAATACCCAAAGTTACGACCGGACAAAAAAGAAAAAATAAAAATTTTTGAAAGTGAACGGGAGTATTAAAATTTATCAAGTTCTTCACTTTTTTCAGTCTCACTGTTTTTATTATATTAACAACTGAGTTTTATATCATAAAAATCACGCAGAAAGATCGACAAAGTATGCAAAGGGCAAAAGAGTTGGGATGAACAAAGAACAGCAAAGCAACCCCAAGGTATACCTTAACCCCAAAAAATGTAGTGTAATTCGAAAAAAACAAAGCAAAAGAAATAAACTTCTCTTCGGTCTTACTCACCTGATTATTCTATTTTCTCAATACAGGTAAAAGTCTTTATTGAGAATCAGTCTCAAAAAGGCTTTCCAAGCATCCCGTCATCGGGTAAGGTAGTTGGTTCCTTTTCGATGAAACTCTTCACTTATCTTTCCCGACTGCTTACCGGACTGTCTATCTTTGGATTCTGTGTACTGGCGGAGGTCAAGGAGACCCATAAGATCATCGGCGAATGGGTCGCCACCGAAAAGCTGATTTCTGAGGAAGAAACCGAGTGGGAGCTAGAAAAATCCTCCCTGCTCGACCTCAAGCAGGCACTGGGTGCTGAAATTAGTGAACTCGACGGCAAGCTCAAGGAAACCGAAGAGGAAGCCTTGGGCGCAACGAAGCAGCGTACTGATCTTCTCGCCCGTCAGGATGCAGCCAAGCAGGCCACCCAATCTCTCCACCAGGGATTGGATCGGGCGGTGGCCAAAGTGAACCGTGCCTTTTCCCTGCTGCCCACCCCCGTGGCGGACCGCCTTGCCCCCTACCGCAAGAAATTAGTACCGGGAAAGGGAATGCCCATCCCTCCCTTGCGTCAGCGGGTCGATGCCCTCGTCTCCCTGCTCCAGGCCATGCAGAATTTTCACCGATCTGTCACTTTGGAAAGGCAGGAGTTTACCCTGGATGACAACCTGTCCCGCGAATTTCAGGTGATGTATTTTGGGCTGGGTACTGCATATTTTGTTAATGAATCCGGCACAGTGGCAGGGTACGGACAGCCTGGAGAAAGTGGTTGGCAATGGACCCGCTCCGATGGATTGGCTAGGGAAATTTCCACTGGGGTGGATATGCTGAACAACCGTGCGATGCCCCGCTTTCTCGAACTTCCTCTGCCCGCACCTGCGGAAGCAAAGAAATGACAAACTGGGTAAAATACGGATTTTCTCTGTCCCTTTTAATCGGGGGTACGATCGCTGCCTCTGCTCAGTCCGTCCAGCAGGTACGGGCAACAGCCCGCAATGATTTAAAGGATTCGATTGAACGGCTCACCTTGCTGCGCCAACAAGTGGAGCAGGAAAAAATTCCTCTTTCCCAGGAGGTGGCAAAACTGGAACGCGATGCCCGGGACAAACGGGCGGAAATTGATCGGCGCCTAAGGCAGCGCGATAACCGGGATGCCAGCCTTCTGCAACTGAAGGAAGACGTGCGTGAAAACGAAACTGCCCTGGGTACCTCCCTCCGTCTCCTCAAGGACTATGCCCGTGGATGGACCCAATCCATGCCCTCCTCGGAAAGGATCCATCTCTCCAATGATTTGTCATCTGCCCTCGCCAAGGAAAGCGGAGACCAGGCGAGTTCTTTTTCTGCCTACCTTGAACTGGCTGAGCTATCCACCACTACCCTGCTCCAGCAGGCGGGTGGAATTGCCTATCCAGGAGATACCATCGTCCCGCCAGAAGGAGTCAGGGAAAGTGGTGCTTTTTGGGCTTTTGGACCGCTGCTTTATTTTCGTGGAGAGAAAGGAAGTTCGGGATTTCTCGATAAAAGCTATGAACGGGCGGAAGATTCCTCCATGGCATTGACCGTTGACTCGGTCAAACGGAACACCCCCCCTCGCCTGCTCCTTGCGAGCCTGGACACCTCGGAACAGATTCGTGCTGGTCTTTCTGCCTCACCGGGGAGCTCCACCCTTTTGCCTATGGACCCAAGCCTGGGCAAGGCATTGGTGATTGAGGGCAGTGAACCTACCCTTTGGGAAGAAATGCAAAAAGGCGGGATTTGGATCTACCCCATTCTCTTTTTTGCGGTTGCCTCCGTGCTCATCGCCCTCGTTAAGGCAGTGCAAATTTTGCGCATCCCCTTCCCACAGGGACCCGTCACCCTGGCAGGAAATTTTGGCGGCCCTTTTGAACTTTTGCGTAAGACCGCCCAGGGATATCGTGGAAAGAAACCTGATATACTCGAGGAGATCCTTTACGAAATCATTATTGATTGGCAGGCACGCCTGGAAAAAGGAATGCCCTTAATCGCAATCACCGCAGCGATTGCTCCCTTACTCGGCCTGCTCGGTACGGTTACTGGCATGATCGATGTTTTCCGCCAGATCACCAACTTTGCCAACCCAGAAAACAGCGAATTAGCCCGAGGGATTTCCGAAGCTCTGGTGACCACCAAATTTGGTCTCATCACTGCGATCCCCTCACTGATCGCCCATGCCCTGCTCAGCCGAAGGCTTCAAGGCTTGGTCTCGAAAATGGAAGGATTCTCCGCCCGCTTGGTACACTTAAAAAAGGAAGCACCTAAAGATCTTTCCCCTGAATCCGAAAAGAAGGATGAACCCACTGGTTGATTTTATGAACCAGGCGGGATTCGTCTGGGAAAAAGGAGGAGTGCTGATGCCCGCCCTGGGAATACTTGCCCTTTATTTATACTATTTGACCTTCGATTTGTGGTTGCGCTTGCGAAGCGTAATCCCCTCGGACCTGCGAGCTTTTCCACGGGAGCGCTGGGGGGCATTTAAAGGAGGCGGGCGGGTCGATCGAATCATGCATTTCTGCCTGGCAGACCACAGGGACCGCAAGGAAACACGCCGTCGGTTCGATCAGGTCAGGCAGGGAGAAAGTTCTTACCTCAACCGCCGTTTGCGCTTTCTTTTTGTGCTCGCCACTTCTGCTCCCCTGATTGGATTGCTTGGCACGGTGGCAGGTATGCTTCGTACCTTTGATGGGTTGAGCATGCAGGACAGTTACAAGATGGACTTGGTGGCCGGTGGTATTTCCCAAGCCCTCGTTACCACCCAGGCTGGCCTGCTCATCGCGATTCCAGCCATTGCCCTGATTCACTTGCTAAACCGAAAAAAGAAGGATTGGTTGCAGTGCATCAACCGGTTAGAAAGTCTGTCTCTCCGCCAGGTGCCCAACCCCATCACCCGATGAGAGCAAGAAACCGGCTGATAGAAACCACGGATACGGATGCAATCAATGTATCCCCTTTGATCGATGTGGTCTTCATTTTGCTGATCTTTTTTATTGTTTCCGCAACTTTTGTCACCCTGCCCGGTGTCGAAGTGACACGCCCCCAGGCAGTGACGGGAAAAGCCCTCGAAAAAAATGCGGTCATCTTTGCCCTCTCCGCAGACAACGAAATTAAATATGCAGGATCCACTGTGCAACTGGAAGAAATCCCCGGACTGGTGGAACAGGCAAGCAAGGACAAAGGAAAGCCTGTTGTTATTCAGGTTGATCAATGGGCGGATGCTTCGATGCTGGCCAAGATGGTTGCTCAGGCTCGTAAAAAATCCATCGATGTATCCATCGCCACTCGCAAGCCAAGAGCATGAGAAGAAGGCTTTCGACAGAACCCGAGCGTACCGAGATCAATGTATCTCCCCTGATCGATCTCGTTTTCATTCTCTTGATCTTTTTCATTGTTGCCACTTCCTTTGTCAATGAAGTGGGCATTACTCCGAAGCACAAAGACACCGCTTCCTCATCGTCCAAAGTGGAGGAACCTCTCGCCTTTGACCTTCCTGCTTCCGGGCAGTTGCTCCAGGATGGCATGGTCATCGGACTGGAACAGGTGGCCCCTCTGGTACGCTCGAATACAGCAGACAAGGCACCTTCGGTCCTGGTCCGGGTGTCGCCGGGTGCCCGGGCGGGTCTGGCCACCCAGGTGATGGACCAAGCAATGCTTGCCGGTGCCCAGGCGGTGAAACTAAGCCCTCTTGCCCAATGAAAAACACTCACGAAACAGACTGGATTCCGGGAGTGGAGAGCGAACCACTTGCTCACTTGCGTACAAAGAGCTTAGCCCTGGCCGTGTTGGTGTCGTTCGTTCTGTTCTGCCTTCTTCCGCTTTCTGAATTTGTACGGCCTGAAGAGTGGATCGTCCGCCCGGTCGAAGTACCAACCTACACCCCTCCTCCCCCTCCGAAAACAGAAATGGAAAAAGAGGTGGTTCAAAAGCTCGATCTGCCCGCTCCTGCCCTCGATACCCCACAGGTTCGCCTCATCAACGAACCAAGCGCAGCAACTTTGGAAGTGGGCCCTGGCGATTTTAAAGCCGCTTTCTCCCTTGCCAATTACAACCCTGCCCCAACTGGATTTGCCCAGGAAATGGTTTTTTCCATGCACGACCTCGATCGCAACCCTGCTGTGCTCAAGCGTGGATCATTGGTTTATCCATCCCACCTACGCCGCAAAGGATTGGAGGGAGAGGTAAAACTGCTCGTTCAAATCAACGAACAGGGCCAGGTAAAAGTACTGGAAACGGTATCCTCCACTCATCCTGACTTTATTCAACCCTCCCGCAAAGCAGCGGAAGGGTCTGTTTACGAACCACCTACCCGCAACGGCAAGCCGGTTAAGGTGGAATTTTATCTACCCGTTCGATTTTCCATGCTCAAATGAAACCAACCATCTATTTTCTTACTCTCCTTTGTATGTCCGGTCATGGATTAATTTCCCGTGCACCCGCACCCGAACTTACTCAGGACTTTTGGAACGACCCCGCATTTGTCCGCGGATTTATGGGAGACTACGGGTTCCGAAGCGAGGTGGAACCAAGAATCGATAAAGCGGAACAATTCATTCTTCGGGAAGTTGTGGCAAAAGCGGAAAACCAAATGGAACAAGCAATTGCTTACCTTGAGAAAAAGACAAACGACAAAACCAGTGCCGCCCTCGACTTTGCTCTCGCTACGATGTACTACCAATTGGGGCGGCTGACTCCCTCGGAAAAGACTTATGAAAAAGCCCTTACCAAATTCCCTTCCTTTTTACGGGCACGGAAAAACTTGGGCTTTGTACAACTTAGCCTGGGCAAACTGGAAGAAGCTTCCCAAAACCTCGCCCGAGCGATCAGCTTGGGGGAAGCGGATGGGATTTCTTATGTCGCCCTGGGCTACTGCCACTTATCCCTCGGCCGGGTAGTCTCCGCTGAAAATGCCTACCGTATGGGCATTTTGCTTCATCCCGAAAGTACGGATGCAAGAAATGGGTTGGTCAACTGCCTGCTCACCACCAACCGGTTTGCCGAAGCCCTCGCCCTGCTTGACGAGTTGCTGGAAACCAAGCCCAACGATTTATTCTGCCACAAAGCCAGGGCTTCTGCCTTGCAGGGACTGGGTAAGGAGGAGGATGCAGCGGTGGCATTGGAAACCCTTCGAAGGATGAACCGGCTGGATGCTGCTGGCACCCTTTCTCTTGGCGATATTTACCACAACCTCGGATTGAACCATCTTTCCCTTGCCTCCTACCAGCAAGCTCTGGCCAAGAAGGAAAAGCTCAGCCTCAGCCGCTATGCCCGAGCAGCTAAAGTACTGATTGCAAGAGGATCTTACGGAGCCGGGTTCAAATATTTGGAGGAAATTGAACAAAAATTTGGTAAAGGATTTTCCGAAGACGAGGAACGGATCATTCGGATGTTGCAGGCCGAGGTTCGTATTGCCACCGGTAAGCGTAAAGAGGCAGCCACGATTATAGAGGATATCATCCAAAAACGCCCACTCGACGGGGAAGCCCTGCTCCTTTCTGCTCGCCTGGCCAGAGAGGAATTGGACTATGCCCGAGCTGCCCTACGCTATGAACGGGCAGCCAAGTTGCCAGAGTTTGAAGTGGAAGCATTGATTGAACATGCCCGTATGCTGGTGGGAGCGAAAGACTACCAACAGGCTGCCGATCTGCTCGAACGGGCACAGTCCCTTTCTCCACAGCCTCGGGTGGCCCGCTACCTACAGGCAATCAATAACCTCAATTTAAGTGCCCGCAAAAGTATCTGAGCGGCAACGAATGCTTCTTGAACATATCAACGCATCATGATACGTTGATATGTATATGAGTACAGGCCGGTCTATCAAAGAGCGATTCGAGCAGAAAAAGCCCCTTTTTTCGGTGGAGTTTTTTCCACCCAAGGATGATGCGGGGGGGGAAAGAATGCTTGAGACTGCATCGCAGATTGAGCCACACAGCCCGGATTTTGTATCGATCACTTATGGGGCTGGTGGAGGCACCCGTAAAACAACCATGCGCTATGCCCGTCTTCTCAAAGAGGAACATGGGTTTGAAGTCATGCCCCACCTTACCTGTGTGGGTCATACCCGCGATGAACTGTTGGAAATTTTAGAAGAATTTGCTGAGGCAGGATTTCGCAATGTCATGGCCCTACGGGGTGATCCCCCAAAGGGTGAGTCCACCTTTACACCTGTACCGGGTGGCTTGTCTTACGGGTCTGATTTGGTTGCCCTGATCCGGGAAAACTTTCCTGACTTTGGGATTGGTGTGGGCGGGTATCCGGAAAAACACCCGGAAGCCAAAGATGTGAATTCAGACTTGGAGCACCTGAAGATCAAAGTGGATGCTGGGGCTGACTTCATCACCACCCAGTTGTTTTTCGACAATTCGGTCTACTTCAGCTTTGTGGATCGTTGCCGGGAACAGGGCATCGCTATACCCGTCCTTCCTGGCTTGCTTCCTGTACTTTCGATTGGGCAGGTTCAGCGCTTTTGCAAAATGTGCGAAGCCAGCTTGCCACCGGAATTGGAACAAGGGCTAAAGACCGCCGAGGAGAGCAGTCAGCCACAAGTGGGGGCGGATTGGGCTCTTTCGCAAACCCAGTCGCTATTGGCCGGGGGAGCACCTGGTTACCACTTGTATGCCCTCAATAAATCGGCGAGTACCCTGCGTATTCTCGAGGGTCTAAAGTCTGCCGACTGATTAAATACCTGCCACTTCCTCGATCGTGGCCTCGGCCTTAAGACGGTCGAGAAAGGATTCAAAAACCTTGTCCTTTTTGCGCTCGGTCAGGTATTCAATGACTTTTTCTTTGATCTCTTCAAAAGGGGTAACTTTTGGGGGTATTCTTTGGTGCAATTGGATGAGATGCCAGCCAAACTGAGTCTTCACAGGCTCGCTTAATTCCCCTGCCTCCATCGCATAAGCCGCTTGCTCAAACTCGGGCACCATGCGCCCCTTACCAAAGGTACCGAGGTTGCCATCATTGCTCTTATCGTCCGATTCAGCCCGCACCACTGCAGTGAAGTCTTCTCCTTTTTCAATACGCTGGCGAACCTTCTTTACCTCTTCCAGTGCCAGACCGAGTTCCTCCTCTGTCTTTCCCATCTTCAGAAAGTGAGAGGCGGCAAGAAGTTCCTCGCTCCGGAAAAGTTCCGGTCTCTCTTCGTAGTACTTTAGGGCATCTGCTGCAGACACCTGCTCGCACTCTGACTCCTCCTCCAATAATTGATTAAATCTCATCTGGTCGGATAGCTCTCTTTTCAAGTCATCCTGGTTCTGAATCATCGGGTTGTTGATCTTTTCAAATGCTTTTTTCCCACCGTTTTGCTTCAGCCACAGCTTGATCTTTTTTTGTAATTCCACTGAATCAACCTGGTATTTACGCCTTCTGCTCTCCTGAGCCATCAAGGCCTGGTCCACCAAGCGATCTTTGGCCAATTCGAGGGCAGACATCATAATAATTTCCCTGGGTTTCCCGGGCATTCCGCGGGCGACATTCTCAAAAAGAGCTTCTGCCTGACGCTCAATCGCCCAATCTGGAATTACTTGATCATTGATCTTAATAGACATCCTCAAATGCTATCTCTTTTCTGATCTTCTGCCAAGGTTCAAGGGGAATCGGCTCAATTCTCAAAATCGTCTCAATTAAATTGACCTAGCTAGCCACAGGGGCATAAATAGATCCCCATAGTTATGACCAAACCCGATCGTGCCACCTGGGAAAATTTTTCTGATTATCTAATCAGTCAGGGGTTGCGCATGACAGGTCAAAGAAAAGCCGTCTTTGATGCCCTCTTCCGGCAGACTGGTCATTTTACTGCCGACCAATTGCTTCAGGATGCACGAAAAATGGATGATACGGTCTCCCGGGCGACCGTTTACCGTTGCCTACCTCTTTTGGTGGAAAGTGGTACGGTGCGCAAAGTTGATGTTGGGCAGGATAACAAATTTTACGCACTTAACGAAACAAGCGAGACCTTTAAGGCTCAGGTGATCTGCTCAGATTGCGACCGGATCTTCGATGTCGATGCTCCCTTTATGGAATGGTACGGAAGAACCGTGTCCGAAAAACTTGGACTCGTAGTGAATGACCAGCGCCTACAGGTCCATGCAAGCTGCCCGACTTTTGCAGACAAAGGGGCCTGTGCCAAAACTAGCTAACCCCGTATTTCATGGCTACGACCTCCCCACCTCCCCTACAAGTTTTCAGTAAGGACAGCACTCCTCTTTCCCTGAGTGAAGAACAGCAGGAAATCATCCGCCTGAAAAAGAAAAAAAACGCAGTTTTGCTTTGTCATAATTACCAAGTCGATCCCATTCAGCAGGTTGCCGACTATGTGGGTGATTCGCTTGGTCTTGCCCGTCAGGCAG
>Ga0255758_10001207_pt1 | contig 26914 bp, 21 predicted proteins | sample 011ome_24_FD_179958 | JGI IMG/M metagenome (GOLD analysis project Ga0255758, IMG submission 179958) | Coastal salt marsh microbial communities from the Groves Creek Marsh, Skidaway Island, Georgia - 011513CT metaG (version 2) | ecosystem: Environmental > Aquatic > Marine > Intertidal zone >...
AAAAACTTATTTTCCATTTTATAAATTTATCTAATCCTATAATTTTATCCGTGATGATGTTTACTCTCTTCCAAAAATGGATGATTATTTTGAACCAGAGATGATTTTCCAAGAGCTTTCAGTACCAAAAACACAAACGTCCCTAAGAATGTCATAAACATGCCTATTTCCAATAATCCAAAGTTCCATTCTTCGAATAATGTACCTGGCATAACCATACAAAATACATCAAACCAATGACCAATAAATATTACCAACCCAATAAATATTAAGTAGGGCCAAGACTTTTTAGTGTCTGCTGACATTAAGAAAATCATTGGAAGAACAAAGTTGACAACAAACATTGCAAAGAATATAAATTTATAACTTTCAATACGGGTAACAAAATAGATTACTTCCTCTGGAATATTGGAATACCAAATAAGCATAAATTGCGAGAACCATAAGTAACTCCACAAGAAGCTTAAAGCAAACATCCATTTTCCTACATCGTGTATGTGAGAGCTATTCACAAACTCTAAGTTTCCTTTATGTTTCAAGTATAATGTTACCATCATAATCATAATCATTGCGCTTAACCAAATGCCGGAGAATGTATACCAGCCGAATAATGTACTGAACCAGTGTGTATCAATTGACATAATAATATCCCAAGACATTGTAGAAGAAAACACCGCGAAGAATACCAAGAATAATGCTCCTCTTCTGTACATTAAGAAATGTGAGGCTGTTGCTTTTTCAACATCTTCGCTATCTTGATTTCTTGAGGTTTTTCTAAACCAATTCATGAAGTAAGCAAATACACCAAAATAGCATATAATTCTTATCCAAAAGAACGGCTTATTCAAATATGCAACTTTGCCCCAAATCAAATCATCGTGAGCAACCACATCGCTATCCATCCATGGATAAATATGATTTAATCCTAATGTTGCAGCAATAAAAACGACAACTAAAATAATCATACCTAAAGGTAATGCAGACATAATTGCTTCCATAATTCTTAGTAAGACAACTCCCCAACCTGACTCCGTAGCATAATGCAATGCAAGGTAGAAAAGTGCTCCTAAGGCAATTCCAAAAAAGAAGAACCCATTTACCAATAAGTTTGACCAAAATCTTCTAAAATGGGAATCTGACATTGAAATATCGCCATTCGTAAACATTGCCGCTAAACTTTCCGATGGCGCTGAATCATGCCCGTGACCATGAGCAGCATGAGCATCGTGACCTTCTGCTTCTAAATGTTTAATATGAATATGCCAGTCAAAAGTTGGCGATTGATGAGCATGTGCCTCTTCACTATGCTCTTCTCCGTGTTCTTCAGCAGCATCATGTCCATGATTTTGATGTTCTTCACCTTCATCGCCAAAATCAAGTTGATAACCCAAAGCAGCCATAGCTTCTTGAGCTTCTGCCTTCACATCGCTTTCCTTTTCTCCCTGCTCACCCCAGTATTCAACATATACTTCGTGATCACTTAGTACAGTAGGAAAGAGATATTCTTTTTGAAAGAAAAATCCAACAATTAACAGCAGTAATCCTACCCCCATTAACCCAAGTGTTACTTTTTTTGCTTTATTTGAAATTTGAAATTCCATTTGGCTATTTATTTCTATTAATAGTTAGTTCTTAATATTCTTAATTTACTCACCCCGCATCCACTGCAGGCCCTTCAGAAGGTAAAACAGTCGAATCTGCTTCGACTTTTCCCGTTAAACCACCTAAATTAAAATCACCATGTTGTAATGTTCTCACGTACATTGCCACTTTCCATCGTTCCAATTTATTCAATTGAGATGCATGAGGCCCCATTGCTCCTTTCCCGTATGTGATAACATGAAAGATACCACCCAGGCTTCTTTCTTTGTAAGCTCCATTATACGGGCTTGGTGGATTATACTCACCAACAACCACGACTCCTCCATCACCCTGACCTGTCTTTCCGTGACAGTGCATACACATAATTTCGTACAATCTTTTTCCTTCTTTTACATTTCCATCAATGTCCTCCAAAAAAGAGGAAGGAATTTTAAAGTTGGCAGAGGCTGAATCCAAATCATCTTTACCATACTTAAAAGGCATCATCATTTCAGCTTGAACCCTATTAGAATTGAAAGGAATTGAGCCTTCAGCTGGTGTCCTAGCAGATTGCGTATTTTTCAGTCGACTGCTAGTTTCATCTCGTTCTTCATCTCCAACCATTCCATAATCCACATATGCTTCAATTGCTTGTGATCTATACATGTCTGGCATATACTCATATCCTGGACTATCTGGATGCTTACTGCAAGATGACAATGTAATTCCACCTATTAGTATTACTGCTATATATTTTAATGTAAGCTTCATTCTAACGTTTTAATTCGTTAATTACTTAATCGTTTTTTCGTCAATTTCAACAATTCCTGTTTCTTTAATCATATCGTTTAACTGGTCCAAAGAAAAATTACTGTTTTCTGCTAACCTTACCTCTACCACAAATCTATCGTCGGTAGTTCTAGGATCAGGATTTCTAGCAGGCATCCCAGGTAAAGTTTTATTTCTTAAAAAATATGTCAAGGCCATTCCATGAGCGGCACATAAAACTGTAAATTCAAATAAAATAGGAACAAAAGATGGTATATTTTCTAAGTAACTAAAATTCGGTTTACCGCCGATATTTATTCCATGCCAATCAGAAACCATGAAATATCGAGTAGCAATAATTGCCAAGAGAAGTCCGGTTATTCCATACATAAATGCGGCAATACCTAAACGCGTATGTTTAATACCAATTATTGGATCAATTCCATGAATAGGGAACGGTGAAAATACGTCAGCAACATGAACTCCATTATCCTCCAATTATTTACATGCTTCTTTCGTAACATCATCATCATCGTACATTGCATATATAACTTTATCTGTCATACTGTAATTTTTAATTTCTTTCTTTAATGCTTTTCTATATGAGAATCATAATAGCCCTCACCATGTCCAAACCCTTTCTTGTAATTCTCTCCTGAAGATTTCAAAATTGTTTTCAGTTCTGCTATTGGCAATACTGGAAAGTATCTCGCAAAAAGCAAGTACAAAACAAAGAAAATCCCAAGAGTTCCTACATAAATTCCTATATCTACCCAAGTTGGGTGGAAATATGACCATGCAGATGGAACATAATCCCTATGAATAGAAGTAACGATAATAACAAATCTTTCGAACCACATCCCAACATTTACAACAGCTGCTAAGATAAATGTGAACGTTAAATTTGTCCTTAACTTTTTAGACCACATTAATTGTGGGGAAACCACATTACACGTCATCATGGCTGCATAAGACCACCAATAGGGTCCAGTAGCTCTGTTCAAAAATGCATACGCTTCATATTCAACACCGGAATACCAAGAGATAAATAACTCTGTAATATAAGCGACTCCAACGATGGAACCTGTTGTAAGAATTATAATATTCATATACTCAATATGCTTGGTATGCAAGTAAGCTTCTAACTTGAAAGCCTTTCTTAATACAAGCATTAGGGTTTGCACCATGGCAAAACCAGAGAATACTGCTCCAGAAACAAAGTAGGGAGGAAAAATCGTTGTATGCCAACCTGGAATAACTGATGTGGCAAAATCAAAAGATACAATCGAGTGCACCGAGAATACAAGAGGTGTAGCCAGTCCAGCTAAAACTAACGATACTATTTCAAAACGATTCCATGCTTTCGCATTTCCAGTCCAACCAAAACTTAATATTCCATATGCTCTTTTGGCAAGCGGTTTTGTGACCCTATCTCTAATTGTAGCAAAATCAGGAATCAACCCAATATACCAAAACACCATTCCTACTGAAAAATAGGTGGAAATCGCAAATACATCCCAGAACAAGGGAGAGTTGACATTTACCCACATTGATCCAAATTGATTTGGCAAAGGGAACACCCAATATCCAACCCATAACCGACCCATGTGAATTAACGGGAACAATCCTGCCATCATAACGGCAAATATTGTCATTGCTTCAGATGCACGGTTAATTGCCATTCTCCATTTTTGACGGAAGAGTAATAGTACAGCCGAAATAAGTGTTCCTGCGTGACCAATTCCTACCCACCATACAAAGTTGGTAATGTCCCAAGCCCATTCTACTGTTTTGTTCAATCCCCAAACACCGACACCTGTACCTAACAAGTAAACGATACAACCAACACCCCAAAGGGCGAAGATTCCGAAAATGGAAATTAGAATGTACCAACCTTTAGGAGCTTTACTTTCAATAGGACGAATAACATCATCCGTAATATCTTTGTAATTTTTGTCTCCTAAAATTAAGGGAATCCTGATGTCTGACTCTTTATGCATCTATATACGTTTTTATTCCAATTAATTTATTAATGTTCTTCATTATGAGGTTCGTCTGCAGTATCAACATGAGCTAATTCTGCTGCTTCTTCAACATTTCTAACTTTCACTTGGTACCAAAGATTTGGCTTAACTCCAATCTCTTCTAGTGCCTGATAAGCTCTATCTCCGGAAGTTTTAGATCGAACTAACGACTCTTCATCATTCCAATCTCCAAAAACAATTGCTCCGTTTGGACAAGAATCCGCACAAGCTGTTACAACATCTCCATCCGCTACCGCTCTTGACTCCGCTTTCGCATTTAATTTACCTTCTTGTATACGTTGTACACAGAAACTACATTTTTCCATAACACCTCTTGAACGGACTGTCACATCTGGGTTTAACACCATTCTTGCCATTTCATCTTGAGAATTATTAACATGCTTAAATTTTCTATAATCTCTGTAGTTAAACCAGTTGAAACGTCTTACTTTATATGGACAGTTATTTCCACAATATCTTGTTCCAATACAACGGTTATAAGCCATCATATTTAACCCTTCATTACTGTGTGTAGTTGCAGCAACTGGACAAACTGTTTCGCAAGGAGCGTGATTACAGTGATGGCACATCATAGGCATAAAAACCACAGAAGGATTATCTTCTGGTACCTCAAGATTAGCATAAGACCAATCATTCCCTTCAGCTCTTTTATCCTTTTCCCATCTTGCTCTTGCATCATCGTCTATAGAAGAAAAGTATCTATCCATTCTCAACCAATGTAGATCTCTCGCTCTTCTAATTTCATCTTTACCTACAACAGGAACATTATTTTCTGAGTGACACGCAACTATACATACACCACACCCATTACAAGCTGTTAAATCAACCGACATCCCCCATCTATGACCAACAAATTCTACGGGATGTTCATCCCAAAGCGACACATCCGTTGCATTTACATGCTCTCCATGCCCTTTCGTGTGTACATGTAATTCATGAGCAGGATTGTAATCATCTTTATGCCCGCTTATTATAGATTCAAGATTCGTTTCTCTTAAGATTGAAGTTCTCCCCATAATTGTATGGTGAGTTTGTGTACATGCTAGAAAGTACTTTTCATTCGCATCAGCAACATCAGCATCAGCATAATATCTAATAGATCCATTTACGAAAGAAGTAAATTTATATGAATTTCCACCTATTGGCTTTTTATTGCCATCAGCATCTAAATCATAGTCTCCTGTTTGGTCTAATTTTATTTGAAATGCAGCCGAACCAATCGCTTCTTGATTTTCTGCCCTTCCGTATCCTAGAGCAACACCAATTGTTCCTCTTGCTTGACCTGGTAATGGATAAACTGGTAATTTAAGAACCTGTTCTCCAACCGTAACATTTACCATGTTTACTGGAGTTTCTTGTTCTATATATAATCCATCCCATTTACCTTTCTCATTTCCGGTAATATTGAATAAGTCATAACAATCAGCTGGTGCCATTGTAACATAATTATCCCAACATACTTTGGTGATGGCATCAGGCAACTCTTGTAACCAAGGATTTGCTGTATATTGGCCTTCCCCTATTCCTGATTTTTGGTAAGCAACAACTTCCCAAGCAGCATCTGAACTCTTCAATGAAGAAGCCGCAGGCAGCGAAGGGTTTTTAAATTCAGCAGTCCAAATATCTGTATTATTAATGCTACTTCCATTATGCACCGTCCAATTCCAAAACTCATCAAATGTTGAATAATCTTTACTAGTAGGGAAAAACCATTTCTTTGAAAACTCTCTGATATAATTGTAGTAAGTTTTACTTTCTTTATCCGCTCTTTCCGCCTTACCTGACCAAACCAATAATGTCTCTTGCATTTGACGCGTATCAAAAAGAGGCCTGATAACAGGTTGTTGAATTGCATATTCACCCAGACTTGGGGACATATCTTGCCAAGACTCTAAATAGTTATGGTCAGGACATATATATGTACACTTTGAAGCTGTTTCATCTGCAAACTCAGAGAAAGAAACTGACAACATATTTTCATTTGCTAATGCTTCTCCAAACGCGTCACCATTTGGCAATGAGTAAACTGGATTAGCACCAACAATCAATAATGCATCAACTTTGCCACCAACAACATCATTTACCAACTCTTCAACCTTCGCATCATCTGCATTTTTTAGATAAATTTCCTTATTTAAATCTATAGTTTTACCTGTACCGTAGTTATTCAGCGCATGGTTAATTTCATTAACGATTAGCTGTATTCCTTTGTCATTCGCCCCTGCAACTACAAGAGACTGACCTTTATGTTCCTTTAATTTATCCGCTGCCTTAGCCGCGTATGCGTCAATTTCATCAGAAACTGCAACACCTAAATCTTTACCCGTAACATACTTTAAAATAGCAGCAGCAACTGCACCTTGCTCAGAAGGTTTAATTGGACAACGCGAATCCGCATTAGCACCTGTTAAACTCATTACTGATTCAAAATGGAAATGCTTTGACATCCATTGTTCCCCATCCTCTCTTTTTTCTGGCTTTCTCGTTTCAGCAAAATCGACATTATACTTGGTATGCATCAACCAGTTTGCCATAAAATCAGCATCGATACTTACTACCACTCTAGCTAAAGAGAAATCGTAAGTTGGCAACGAACGATATCCAAATGATTCCTCATTTGCCTTTCTCATTGCCGAATAGGAAGTCGCGTCATATTCCACGCGCTCTACATCCGATTCATTCATTTCTATACCATCGAATAATTGTTCTCCAGTTTCTGGATCATACATTGGCTGACCTGTAATCGCATCAAACCTAGCTACTCGTTGGACAGGAGCTAACGAATCAAGAAAATCGTACATGATTTTTTGAGTCGTAGGACTAATAACAGTATTAGACATTAATCTAATTTTACCGCCATTAGCAGCTATATCTTTCAATTTTCCTTTTACCTCTGCATCAACAACTGACCATTCAGAAGGCTCTCCGGACTTAACTGGCCCCCTTAACCTATCACTATTATATAAGTTTAACACAGATGCTCCAATTCTAGGAGTAATCCCACCTTTTGTTAAACCAAAATCTTTATTACCTTTTACCCAAATTGGTCTACCTTCACGTGCTTTAACAAGAATGTTTGAATAATCGTTCCCGTCATAAAAAGTACTTGCATACCAATTGGCTACACCAGGAGTAACATCCTCAGGTTTGTTAACATAAGGAATAGATTTAATTACAGGTGTTTCACACGAAGCCAATGTAGCAGCGGCTACTCCAAAACCTAAAAACTTTAAAAAGTCTCTTCTTCCTGTTTGAAAATCTCCAATTGCCTCACTTCCAATAAACTCATCAACAGATAAGTCTTCACGAAATTCTTTATTACTATTTTGCACAAACTCAGGTGATTGATCTTTCTCATCAAGCCCTTTCCAGTATGTTTTCTTCATGCTCATGTTTTTGTGATTCAATTCAAATTATTCTTAGTAGTGACATTTAGCACATTCCCATCCCCCTAACTCCCGAACTGTAATCTTGTCGTCTTCTGATATTTTTCTTAAGAAATCGGGACGAGATTTAAGCCTGCCATGCAATTCCTTATAGTAGTCTGATTTCGTCAAGTCAACTGCTTTTTCGTTGTGACACTCCAAACACCAACCCATAGTAAGCAAAGGTTTTGTAAGTGGAATGATACCATCAGTACCTGCCAATTGATTAATCTCTTCAGTAGTGGAAACACGACCCAATCCATAAGTAGGAACGTTACCATGACATTGCTTACAATCAATGTTACCTGTTTTTGTGTTGACGTGCTGCGCATGGCTAAAGAAAACATGATCAGGTAAATTATGTGCTTTATTCCAAACGATTGGAGAGGTATTTCCTGTATACTTTCTAGTTTCAGAATCATAGCCGGCAGCAGCATGAATCTTAGCAATGTTCTCTGTACTACCCAACCTGTAGTCGCTTTCAACAACATTTTCATGACAATTCATACAAACATTTACTGTTGGTATTCCAGCATGTTTTGATTTTTCCGCTGAGTTATGACAGTATTTACAATCAATACCCATTTCACCGGCATGCAGCTTGTGCGAATAATTGATTGGTTGCGAAGGCTTATAATCTGCATAAACACCTACTTGAAAACCTCTTTTCATTAAGTCAGCACCACCTGTAACCGCAAGCAGAACGAAGGCAATAGTGGTGAATTTCCAGTTTCTAACTATCCATTCACCTAGCTTTTCTTTAATTGATTTGTTTAGCTCAATCTCTTCACCCTCTTTTTCCGCCACAACATAAGCTAATTGCTTTCTGACTCCTCTTGCAGCAAATATCACCACACTAAATACAACAATCAGAAGTATAATCCAAAGTAGAGCTCCTCCTTCTTCTTGTCCGTCTTTACCGTCAACATCGGAGGATGCAACTGCTGTCTTAGCCACAGGCTTGACATTGTCAGCGTAATCCAAAATTGCATCAATCTCTTCATTCGTTAAATGACCCTGAGCAGTCATGGCTGTGGGACTGTATTCAGATATTTGAACCGCATAAGGAGAAGTTCCGCTATTTGCTAGGCCAACTGGATCTTTGACCCATTTATAAATATTGTCCGCTTCACCTGCGTCGGTCCATCTAGCCTTTGCTCCTTGCAGCATGGGACCAGTTGAATTTTTCAATGCCTTGTGACAGGAAGCACAGTTTGCTTTAAATAACGACTTACCGTCTTGAGCCTTTACTGGTATTGCAGCTAAGAAGGTTAAAACAGTAATAAAAGTGGCTACCCTCAGCCTATTTGTCCAATGAAATTTCATTTTGTTTTCCATTTAAATTAGCTTTTTTAAGCTTTTTTAACACATGCAAAACTAACATTTGAAGGGTTTTTCACCTAAGGTTTTGTCACGAAAGTGTCAGCATCGTTAGTAGTTTATAATGATTCTAAATAAGGGGAAATATCGGAAAAGAAAGTTGTAGAGACACAATAAACCGCTATCTGATTTAGAAACATGCAGTTATTGCAAGAATAAAAGGTTAATTATGGCATAATTTTTACATCGCTGTGCAATGAATGTCTACTTAATTGGTTTAATTTTGTAGGAACAAATTCATCATTATGAACATTTTCAAAGTTAAATTAGTTTATTTGCTTATCGTTTTAAGCTCTTCTGTTGCCTTCGCGCAAGATACGGACTGGAGAACCTATAAAAAACCATCCAACACAACAAATAGCTCGGAAATACAACAAAAAGACACGGCTAAAAAAGAACTCAATTATAACGAAAAACAAGGTGACGTTATCATATATCAAGATTCTAAAATTGATTCATTAACAAGTAAAATAGGGAAGAAACCGTTTATTAACGGCTATACAATTCAAATTGAAGTAAGTCAACAAAAATCTATTATCCGCGATTCAAGATCCTTGTTTATCAGAAACAACCCGGAAATCTCACTTGATGAAGAGTATGACCAACCCAACACATATTTGTATGCAGGAAGGTTTTATGATAAAAACAGTGCTTATAAATTCAAACATGAAATTAAAGCTAATTTCCCAGATGCGCTTGTCGTCAAAAAGAAGCTAAGTTTGCCAGCATTGAAACGTATCGATAAAAAAGAAAACAACAAGTAATATAAAAAAAAAGAACGATAGTTATCGTTCTTTTTACTGTAGCTTGGAATAAGAATCCTATTTCTTTTTTAATGACCTGGCAACTTCAACTTCCATGTATGACTCAATTTGATCACCTACTTTAATGTCGTTAAACTTATCTACGTTCAAACCACATTCGTAGCCTTTAGAAACTTCTTTTACGTCATCCTTAAATCGTTTCAACTGACCTAATTCTCCGGAATAAATTACAACACCTTCCCTTATAACTCTAATTTTATTGTTTCTGAGAATCTTTCCTTCAGTTACAAAGCAACCTGCAATTGTGCCAACTTTAGTTATTTTAAATGTCTCTCTAATTTCAGCATATCCAAGTATATCTTCTTTCAACTCAGGAGAAAGCATTCCTTCCATCGCTTCTCTAACTTCATCAATTGCCTTGTAAATTACAGAATATAATCGAATATCAATTTCTTCTTGTTCCGCAAGCTTACGAGCGCTCATAGAAGGTCTCACTTGAAACCCAACAATAATAGCATCAGAAGCAGACGCCAATAAAACATCTGATTCAGAAATCTGGCCTACCGCTTTATGAATAATATTTACTTGTATCGATTCCTCAGAAAGTTTTTGCAATGAATCTGATAACGCCTCAATTGACCCATCAACATCACCTTTAACAATAATGTTTAACTCTTGGAAGTCTCCCAAAGCAAGTCTTCTTCCTATCTCATCAAGAGTAATATGCTTGGTTGTTCTTAATCCTTGCTCTCGCTGTAATTGTTGACGTTTGGTAGATATCTGTTTTGCTTCTTTTTCATCAGCAAAAACGTTAAATCTATCACCTGCCGCAGAGGCACCATTCATTCCAAGCATAGACACAGGTTTTGAAGGACCTGCAGCTGATACCTCCACACCGTGTTCATCATGCATTACCTTTATTCTTCCATACTGGGTACCAGCCAAAATAACATCCCCTACTTTTAATGTTCCAGACTCGACAATTAATGTTGTTACGTATCCCCTTCCTTTATCTAAAGTTGCTTCAATTACAGTACCAACTGCATTTTTATTTGGATTGGCTTTTAACTCAAGCATTTCTGCTTCCAGCAACACTTTTTCTAATAGCTCCTCGATTCCAGTTCCTTTCTTTGCAGAAATTTCTTGGCACTGAAATTTTCCTCCCCAATCTTCAACAAGGATATTCATAGCTGAAAGCTGTTCTTTTACTCTGTCAGGATTTGCCCCATCTTTATCCACCTTATTAATAGCAAAGACCATAGGAACACCGGCAGCTTGAGCATGATTTATAGCCTCTTTCGTCTGGGGCATTACATCATCATCCGCAGCAATTATGATTATAGCAACATCTGTTACTTGAGCTCCACGCGCCCGCATTGCGGTAAAGGCCTCGTGACCTGGCGTATCTAAAAATGAGATAAGTTTATCATTATGCCGAACGCTATAAGCTCCGATGTGCTGCGTAATACCACCGGCCTCTCCCTCGGTTACTTCAGAATTTCTGATGTAATCTAATAATGAGGTTTTACCATGATCAACGTGCCCCATTACAGTAACAATTGGTGGCCGTGGTTCAAGCGACTCAGGAGAATCTTCTTCTTCTGATATAGATTCTGAAACCTCAGCACTAACAAATGTTACTTCAAACCCATATTCTTCTGCCACCATAGTAAGAGTTTCCGCATCCAACCTTTGATTTATTGATGCAAAAATCCCAACTGACATCAATGTTCCGATAATTTCAGTTGGCGACTTATCAACCATTACAGCTAATTCAGAAACAGTTACAAATTCTGTAAGCTGCAAAACACGTGAATCCATTTCTGCTATGAATTCTTCTTCCTCACGCTTTGCACTTTGGGCATCTCTCTTCTCTTTACGGAATTTAGATCCTTTACTTTTACCTTTGTTGCTTAAACGACTGAGCGTCTCTTGAATTTGTTTTTTAATCTCATCCGGAGAAGGCTCTGCTTTTTTGACAGTTTTCCCTCTGGACTTAGTATGTTCTTGTGTTGCTTTTTTACCTGCTTTTTCAACATTAACAACCTTCTTAATCCGTTTTCTCTTTCGTTTATCATTACTAGGTTCAGACGGCGCCTTCTTTTTCTCTGCAGGCAAATCAATTTTACCCAAAACCACTGGACCAGACAGTTTTTTTCCCCCTGCCTTAATTGTTTCCACTGACTTAGGCTCCTCTACTTCAGAAGCTTCTTTTTCCTGCGATATCTTTACCCCCTCTTTATCTTGTTTTTTACTCTTTTCCTCAGACTCAATTTTCGCTTCTTTTGGCTTCGATTTTTCTTCAGCTTTCTTAGTAGTTTTTTTTGGCTCGTCTAAAGTAACCTTTCCAACCACCGACGGGCCTGATAACTTAGCAGGCTTAGCTTTTATCAACACTTCAGGTTTCTTTTCTGCTTCTTTAGCAGGCGTTAGAGCATCTGGAGCTTTATTTTCCTCTTCACTATTAGCTGCAGCTAGTTTCTCTTCATTCACTTTTCGGGTTTTATCCACCTTCAGCTTTTCCGAGCGGGCACTGTCAAATTCCGCCAACAATATTTCAAATACACTTTCGTCTATTTTTGTATTTGGGCTACCATCTATCTCATTGCCTTGCGCCGCAAGAAATTCCACTATTGTCGAAATTCCTACATTTAGCTCTCTTGCTACTTTACTTAGTCTTTTTACTCCTGCCATTTTAAGTAATAATTACTTTTACAAGTTTAATCATTATATTTTACTTGTATTCAAACCCTTTAGTTAGATATTTACACCTCGTTTTTGATTACTCATGAAGTCCATATCTCTATTCAAATTCTGAACTTAGAATTTTCATAATTTCATCTACTGTTTCTTCCTCTAAATCCGTTCTTTTCACCAAGTCTTCTTTTGAAATATCTAAAACTGACTTCGCCGAATCACAACCTATGCTCTTTAGTTCATTCAAAATCCAATCATCAATTTCATCCGTAAACTCATCTAAATCAACATCATCAATGTCTTCAGCTCCTTCACGGTAAACATCAATTTCATACCCTGCTAACTTCGATGCTAACTTAATATTATGTCCGCCTTTTCCGATTGCTAAGGAAACTTGGTCAGGTCTTAGATAGACGTTCGCTTGTTTTCTTTCATCCTCTTCAATCAGTTCCATTGACACTACTTTCGCTGGGCTTAAAGCTCTTTGAATAAGAAGTTGCATATTTTCTGTCCAATTGATGACGTCAATATTTTCATTTTTCAACTCACGAACAATTCCATGAATACGAGATCCTTTCATTCCGACACAGGCTCCAACCGGGTCAATTCTATCATCATAAGATTCAACAGCTACTTTTGCTCTTTCTCCCGGTTCACGAACTATTCTTTTAATGGTAATTAGTCCATCAAACACTTCAGGAACTTCTAATTCAAACAACCTTTCTAAGAAAGCTGTATCGGTTCTAGATAATATAATTATAGGTGAATTGTTCTTTAGCTCCACTCTAGAAACTACCGCTCTAATTGAATCCCCTTTTTTGAAATAATCCGATGGTATTTGCTCTAATTTTGGTAAAATTAATTCATTGCCATCATCATCCAATACAAGTATTTCTCTTTTCCATATTTGATAAACCTCACCAGTAATAATGTCTCCTATTCTATCTTTGTAGATTTTGTAAACATTATCTTTTTCCATTTCCATTATTCGCGCCACAAGATTTTGACGCAGTGCTAAAATATTTCTTCTTCCAAAGTCTACCATTTTAATCTCTTCGGACACTTCCTCACCAACTTCAAAGTCTGGTTCAATCTTTATAGCACTTGCATGAGAAATTTGTGTATTGGGGTCTTCTACCTCCCCATCTAAAACGATTTCACGGTTTAGCCATATTTCTAAATCTCCCTTGTCAGGATTTATAATAACATCGACATGGTCATCCGTTCCGTATTTCTTTTTGAGCGTTGCTCTAAAAACATCTTCTACAATACGCATCATTGTTACACGATCGATATTCTTCATGTCTTTAAACTCTGAAAAAGACTCTATTAAATTTAATGCATCCATTTGGTTTTTATTTGAATGAAATTACTACTCTTGTTTCTTTTATTTGACTAAAAGGTATTTCGTTCTGCTTAACTACTAATACCTTTTTCTTTTTTCCTTCTAATCTTTCTTTCGAAGATGTTTCAACTAAAATTTTGTTGTCATCAACTTCCCTCAAAGTCCCCGTTATAGAACCATGCTCCTTAAAAACAACGGTTACGTCTTTTCCAATATTCTTAATGTATTGTTGTTGAACTTTAAATGGCTTGTCTAAACCAGGCGACGACACCAACAACTCAAACTCCACGTCTTCTTCTTGGTTATGCTCAATATTTCGACTAATAGACATGCAATCAATAATTGCAACTCCTCCTTCCAAACAATCAATTTCTACATTAATTGTATTTGAAGGTGAAACATTTGCATCAACTATGTACAAACCCTTGTCCAGCTCATCAATTCTTTCTTGGGCTAACTCTATTATTCTTTTTCGTTCAATCATGGTATAAAAAGAGGGGACTATCGTCCCCTCTTAATCTTTCTTGCGTTATTGCGGTGCAAATATAGCTATTTTTTAATACTATCCAAACCCTAGTAGCTGTTTTAAGTTTTTTACAACGTGAATAAATTACGTTCTGCTATTATTCATTTGTAAAATCTTATGGATTACGAAGAAATACAATATCAAATGGCCTTGCTAGAAATAGAAGGTATAGGAGTTACTATTGCAAGACAATTGTTAGAGCATTTTGGGTCAGCTAAAGAAATCTTTAACCAGCCGAATAATGTACTACATAGTTTAAAAACTGTTGGCCCACAGCTGATTTCAGCAAAAAGTGATAACGGTCTGTTTATGGATGCCGAGAAAGAACTTACTTATTGTGAAAGAAATAACATTCAAGTTCTGAGTATTTCTAATGATAACTACCCTAAACGTTTAAAACAGTGCTCTGATGCACCTATTATAATTTACTACAAAGGGAATGAACTATTAAACAATCCCAAAGTAATATCAATTGTTGGAACAAGAGCAGCAACTGCCTACGGAAAAGAAATTTGCAGCTCCATTGTAAAAGAACTTTCTGTTCACAATGCGGTAATAATAAGCGGGCTTGCTTACGGGATAGATGTTCAAGCACACAGCGCATCCATAAACAATAGCCTTCCAACTATCGGAGTATTAGCGCATGGACTTGACAGAATATACCCGAAGGAACATGCAGCTATTGCAAATAAAATGATGGATGAAGGAGGACTTCTTACAGAAAATAGATTAGGAACTACTCCAGAGAGGAGAAATTTCCCAAAAAGAAATAGAATTGTTGCCGGATTGAGTGACGCTACTATTGTAATAGAATCTGCAATTCGCGGTGGTTCGATGATAACTGCTAATATTGCTAATAATTACAACCGTGATGTTTTTGCTATACCTGGAAGGATTGGAAATAAACAATCAGAAGGCTGTAATCATCTAATAAAAATCAATAAAGCTCATCTCTTGCAATCTACTAAAGACATTACCTATCTTCTTGGTTGGGATTTAAAAATGAAAAAACCAAAACCTGTACAAAGACAAATTTTTATCGACCTTAATCCAGAGGAAAAAAGTATAATGAAGACGCTTCTTAACGAAACAAATATAAGCATTGATGAAATAGCTATTAAAGCAAATCTTCCCATGAGTATTGTATCAACTCAATTGCTTCTTCTAGAGTTTAAAGGAGTTGTAAAACAGCTTCCCGGTAAAAAGTATGAAGTTGTATAAAAGTGCTTCGATTAATATCATATTTTTGCTACAGTAATCTACTACTAATTGAAAGTCCCTTTTTACATAGCGAAGCGGTATTTGTTTTCGAAAAAATCGAAAAACATTATCAATATAATATCTGGAATATCTGTTTTTGGAATTTTCATTAGTACGTGTGCTATGGTAATAGTTTTAAGCGGGTTCAATGGTATTGAAGAACTTGTTGAAAAACTATATAGTTCATTTGATGCAGATATTAGAATTACTAAAACGGAAGGAAAAACTTTTGATTTTCATGAAATTTCAAAAGAAGAAATTTTAAAACTGGAAGGTGTAAATGCTATAACCGAGGTAATTGAAGAAATCACCATGATAAAGCATGAGGACAGATGGATAACCGCCACAATGAAAGGAGTCGAAGACAGCTATTTGTCTATCTGTCTCTTGGACAGTGTGCTAACAGAAGGAGAAGCCAAGTTGCAAGATGATGGATTTAACAAAGCTATAATTGGGATTGGTCTCCAAAACAAAGTGCAGGTTACTAGCGACCCTCGTTATCATGATTACCTCACTGTATATGGACTACTGCGAGATGAAAAAATTTCAAAAACCAATACAGAGGCTTTTAAACCCGAAATGATTAGTGTTGGAGGTGTATTTGCCATCAACCCAGAATTTGACAACACCTATTTTTTAGTGCCAATACAATTTGCAAAAAACCTATTAGAATACGAAAATGATATTACTGCATATGAGATTAGTGTGAAAAGTGGATTTACGAATAAACAAGTAAAAAAAGAAATACAAAAGCTTGTAGGCGATAGGTTTCAAGTAAAAACAAGGTATGAACAAAATGAACTTATATTTAAAACGAATGAAACTGAAAAATGGATGGTCTTTTTAATCCTAGGCTTCATCCTTTTGCTTTCTACTTTTAATATTATAGCTTCTCTAACAATGCTGATTTTAGACAAGAAAAAAGATATTGAAACATTAATTAGCATGGGAGCAACAAGACAATTTATTCTAAAAGTGTTTTTCTTAGAAGGTGTATTTATTAACCTATTAGGAGGAATAATTGGCATCTCTGTTGGTCTATTAATCGCCTGGTTGCAATCGGCATTTCACTTCGTTACTTTAGAAAACTCTGTAATCACATATTGGCCCGTCTCAATACATTTTGTAGATGTTTTCATGGTTTTTGTAACTGTAGCTGTTATTGGAATTGGATCATCTTATGTTCCGGTTAAATATCTGATAAAGAGACACTTTAAAAAACAATTCAACTAGATTTACTGCTCTCTTCTATTAACAAAACTCGAACCATTTCGATTTTAGTGTTCGACACTTCTTTAATTGTTATTACAAAGTTTCCTATTCGGATCACTTCTCCTTGTTGCGGAATATTTTGAATTTCACTTATAATAAATCCCCCCAATGTTTCATACTCCTCACTTAAGGGCAAGTTTAGACGAAACTCCTCATTCAAAAAGTCAATTTCTGCGCGGCCATTTAATTCGAATTCCTTTGAATTAATTCTCTTGTTGGAAACATCACTTAAATCATGTTCATCCTGTATCTCTCCAAATATTTCTTCAATCACATCCTCCATTGTAACCATTCCAGCTGTACCCCCATATTCATCGACAACGAGAGCAATACTCCTATTCTTATTTATTAATTCTTCCAAAATTTTGTTTGCATTTATTGTTTCAGGTATAATACTTACAGGAAGCAGCATAGATTTAATAGTTTCTGGACTTTTAAAAAGCTCGTAAGAATGAATATACCCGATAATATTATCTACAGTTTCGCGGTAAATCAAAATTTTTGACAAACCTGTTTCAATAAATTTCTCCCTTAAACCCACTAAGTCTTCCTCTATTTCAAAAGCAATAATTTCATTTCTTGGCACCATGCAGTCACGGGCAATTACATCCGCAAAATTTAATGCGTTGTGAAATATCTTGACTTCATGGTCCAACCCATTACTATTTTCAGTGTCCGTCGTGTACTCTTCAAGATAATTATCTAAATCTACCTTTTCAAATACTATTTGTGAATTATCTCCTTTATCTCGAATAAATATTTTTAATATCAATTCAGCCAAACCAATAATCAAAAATGTAGGCAACCAAAGGATACCGTATATAATTACCAGGGGAAACGCAAGCATGGATAGCGCTCTATTCGGATTAATTCGAAAGATAGCTTTTGGTAAAAATTCGGCAAAAATTAAAACCAGGATAGTTGTAATTATTGTTTGAATCAACAACACGAGCCAAGTCATACCAATCAACTCTGTTAATGGATCGTCTATAGCCATAGCCATAAACATACTATAAACGACAATAGCCGTATTATTACCCAACAGCATTGTACCGATAAAGGAAGCAGGATTTTTTGCAAAATAAGCTAATATCTTTGCTTTAACTCCCCCTTGCTTGTTATCTAAAGCTATTTTTAAACGATTTGCTGAAATAAATGCAATCTCCATTCCAGAAAAGAATGCAGAAAATGCAAGAGTAATAATTATAGAAATTAAAATAATTACGGCATCCATGATTCGTTATTTGCAATATTGAACACCAAAATAATAATTATTTCTTCTGTTTTGACGATGATTTATCTATTTTTTCTAACCTCTTTCTTAAACCTCTTCTTATGAAATAGAGACCCCAGGCCAAACCGCAGACCATTAAAAAAATGGTAATTCCTTTGAAACTATCGATAATTCCAATGACAATTGTAAATACAGTTGAAATTGAAGCAACCACTAACCAAAACTTTTCCAGAATATTATTCATTTTATTCATCTTCCTTCTTTTCATTTACATTATAATGACTGTCTCTTATGTTTAACAGTTCATACTTGGTAAAATTACTATTTGAAACTAAACCTGTTCCTGAAATTACTCCAGTTTCTGTCGAAACTTTTACAAACTTATCTGTGTAAATACTGTCTTTTTCGAAAAAGATATTTAACAATTCCGTATCCAAACGATCTTTTTTATTGTTTTGAAAAACAACACTATCCTGAACTTTCAAATATTGCTCTTCAGACAAAAGCAAACCATAATTTGCGGTTAGAACAGATTCGATGTTTTCTAGCGTATCATAAAAGGTAACCTTCATCCCTTTTGGACATTCGATTTTCATTTTTTCCAAATCCAAAAAACGATAAACAAGCGGGCTTTCCAATTTTAATTTAGATTTCCCCATGTCCGTAAACAGCATAATAACCTCTTCCGTTATTTCATCAGGTCCATCAGACTTCGATGTCACCTCTTTAATCTCTTCTAAATTATTACTACATGAAAAAAGCATTCCGGCAAAGAGGGCCGGAATGATACTTTTGCTTACTATTTTATATCTGTTTCTAGTTCTGTACACGAACTTTTGTTTGCTCTCCTTTCCAACATGGCACCGGCACGGATTGCCCAACCTCAAACCCGTCAAAAAATAATTCCTGAGATGTCGGCAAACTTTTTTTCCATGCTTTAATTTGAGCAGAAGAAACTTTACCTCCTGATTTTTCAGCATAGTCAAGTGCTAAACAATAACCGAAACTTCTCAAAACTTTGGTATTTCCACAAGAAGGTGCTTTGCCAGCAATGCAATTAGCAATTGCTGCATTTTTCTCATTACTGCCAATCATTGATGCATACTGAATACGTTTTGAGCAATTACCTGTACTGGCATAAATATTAACTAAAGGAGAATATAACTTTGACTTTTCAGTTTCATCCTCAGTAAGAGTTAAAGCTTCTTCAAAAAATTTAGCTGCCTTATTATATTCCTTTTTATTATAGTAATAAAGAGCCAGTCCTCTTGCAGATTTATAACTTGGTGTAAGACCATATATTTTCTCTACAACCAAAATATAAAATTCACTGTCGGTACATTTTCTTCCTCCCATCATACCTACAATTTTCTCCATTAATTTTACATCATCTGGAGTAGCTTCAAATTTAGGTTTAAATAATTCTTCTAATTTGTCACAACTAGCACAAGGAGCTACATATTTATCAAGTGTTTTTTGAGCTGTAGCAAATTTTGAATCACCTGCTTTTACTTTTCTATCACAAATACCAGAAAGGTAATCGTAAAGTTCTAACAATATAACGCACTCAGCTGTTTTAGCTTTTACTACTTTCATATAAGCAGTTGTAAAGTATTTTTGTACCCAAGAAGATTGTATTTTTTCTTCTGGATACTCAGCAAAAGCAGCTTTATATTTTTCGTAAGAAACTTCGAAATCATTTGGGAAATACGTAACTCGATCGTTCGCATATTTCATTTTTATCTCGAAGCAATCACCATAAGTGGTAATCCAAAGGTCATAAACTTGAAACAAAGTATCTGCGCAAGCAGCCATTTTCACCTTATCACCTTCCTTTTTTGCAGCTTTTGTAAGTCGTTGGTATATAGCAACACCATTTTTGTACAGGTTAGGCTTATAATTAGGAGCTGCAGATTGAGCTTGCCACCAAAAGTTTGCCGCTTCCTGGTAATCTTTTTGACCCAAATAACTAGAATAAAGAGAAATATATTTTCTGCTTGTTTCTACATCTGCTCCAAAATTATCTTCTGCTTGTGTTGCACATTCTTGTCCGTTGGTTAAGCCAACAAGTATTACTGCTACTAGTGTAAATATTTTTTTCATTGTATTAGGTTTCTATTAATCGTATTTTCTTTTTCTAAACCACTTATCATAATTGGATGGCCCCATTGAGAAGCCAAAGAATATTTTAAAATAGTTTTCTTGAATAAGACCATTATCCGTTGTGCCCATTTTTCCAAGTCCAATCCCCATATTCATCATTGATAGAGAACGAGAACTTATTAAGGGAACAGAAACTCCAAGATTCATGCCAAAATTGGTTAACTGAGTACTATCAATTTCGATTGGTGCATTACTATAATGGAATCCCAGTCTATAAACTGCTTTCTTAAAAATACTTTTATTTTTATCTCCATAAGCTGCGGATGGTTTATACTCAAATCCCAACGTAAACTTATTGCTTTGTTTTAATGGTTGTTCGGTCAAATCAATGGTATTAACCACCTCTTTAAACTGCTGCCAGTTTTTATATTCATACTGCCCCCCAAACATCCATTTTTTATAATTCACTGCAACACCAGTAGAAAACCCGGTTGGAAGAGTAGTAAGTCCTTCTACATTATCATAATAATCAATCGTGTCTTTTTCATCTTCAACAACACCTAATTGGTATTTGTAGGTATAAGCATAAAAATCTTGAGATGTTTTTAGATCTGAACCAAATGAATAGGTCGCGCCAAATTGCCATGATAAGTCTGCTGACATTTTTTGATAAAAGTGTATTCCACCATCAAATGACACCCCCCGAAGGACATTCTTCTGTTGTACTTTTGTATTATAAAAAGTACTATTAGAAAATACAGCATTTCTTTCTCTTTCTAATGTTCCAAATAAATAGGATGCATTTACTCCAACCGACAGCTTTAAGGTATCACCTTTGTTTATCATGTTACAACCCGCGCCAATAAACACTCGGTTAATGCTTCCATCTCCGCTATAATTGTTGGCAATTGAATCTCCATCTAAAACTTGATAATCCGTAATATTATATCCAGTTGTGGAATAAGGCATTAATCCAAAGGCTGCACCCCACTTTTTAGCAATAGGAAGGGCTAACGTAAAATTACGCAACACAAAAGTTGAATTTCTAACACTTTCATTTTCCGTATTTAAAGTCGATGATTTACCATATACTGCTACGTCAAAAACTGGATTATAACGAGCTAAAGATGAATAGGTAGCAGGGTTAGATACATTAACAAATCTGAAATTCGCAATTGGAGTCGATAATCCACCAAACCCAGAAAACGGAGCTGTAGATGTACCCATTATTTCACCTAAACCATAGCGTGTATAAGGAGAATTATTAAGCATTTGTCCAAAAGAGGCTTGAGCAAGCGTAATTGCAAGTATAAATGCTATTAATTTATTTCTGTACATTATAATTTAAAATTGTATTCAATCCTTTCAAAGTGTGAAATTCGTCTGCAAATATGCTATTTTTTTGTGACATTTCAATATCCAAAAACCTGCGCAAATCACCACCCGTTAAGATGATGTTTAATTTGTCGTATTTTTTTTCATATTGACTAATCATATTGGTTATTTCTGCAATGATTCCTTGGTATACCCCAACCTGAATTGAGCCTGTTGTATCTGTTCCGATAAGTTGATTTATTTCAACATCATCAATCAACGGTAAATTATCTGTTAAAGTATGTAACGCATTAAATCGCATTTTTAATCCAGGAGAAATACTCCCTCCAAGGTATTCATTATTGGCATTTATAAAATCGAATTTAACACAAGTTCCAACATCTATCGTTAAAGTATTTTGATTTGGAAAGGTAGTAAAAGCACTAACGGCGTTTGCTAATCTGTCATTTCCAAGCGTTTCAGGTGTTTCATAGGAATTGGTTATTGGTAAATGGGCCTTCGTTGTTAAAAGCAGAGATTCGGGAAAAAGATTGACCACCTCATTTGTAAAACTAACATCCCTTACAGAGCTAATAATAACATTCTCAGCAGAGGAGATTGAGGAGACATATTTTAAAAACAACCTTTGATCTTTGAATCTTTCGATGTTTCTGCAATTCCCTTGTTCAAATTGCGCAACTTTAATGAAAGTATTACCTATGTCAACCACTAAATTCATTCCGTTTCGACCAACTCCGTGTAAAAAGAAACTTCAACATTATTCCCAATTCCGGTCGTTTCGATCATTCCATGCTCCGTTCTGTCCAAGGTAAACTCCCCTTGAAATATAATAATGTCCTTTCCTTCCTCATTTTCCCCTTTTCCTTCATATGTGAAATTCACCTGAATTTCTTTTTCAACACCTAACATAAGTAATTTTCCAGTTGTTGTATAAGATGTGTCTCCAATCGAAATTTGGCTTGAATTAAATAGTATTTCAGGGAAATCCGCAGACTCAAAAAACCCATCTCCTTTTATTGCCTTATCCCTCATTTTGTTAGCAGTATAAACAGAAAGCGGATCGATTACAACCGAAATTGAGGCCTGTGTATAGTCCGAACCCGAGTTAAAGTTAATTGCAAACTTTTTAAAAGAACCTCTTGCATCTTGAGGACCAGTTATATGGAACATAATTTCTGAAGTAACTTTATCTACATTCTCTTGAGAAACCCAGTTTCCTGTAATTTCTGACATATCGTTTAGAACAATATCGTTAGCGGTTTCAACTTTTTCAGCAGATGGGCCAATCGCTGATTTTTCTACTACACTTTCCGCGTTACCCCAAGGAATCAAAAACACCACCCCAATAGCAACTAAGCTAATAGCGGCCACAAACAACCCTATTTTTAAAAATCGATTCATTTAACAAAGTTACTTAAGTTGTTTTACGTAAAACAAAAAATTCCGAACAAGTCGGAATTTTTATCAATTATTATACAATCTAACTAGTGACTTTATTTAACAGCATTACCATCCATGTCAACAGCACTTACAGTTCCTGCCTCTTCAGATGATCCAACTTCAGTAGTGTCTTTAGTATTTTCCTCAGCTGATCCACGTTTATCCTTTCCGTGACCTCCCAATATTGGAGCAATCACTAAACCGATTAAACATGTTAATTTGATTAAGATATTCATTGAAGGCCCAGAAGTATCTTTAAATGGATCTCCAACTGTATCTCCAGTTACCGCAGCTTTATGCGCATCAGAACCTTTGTAAGTCATTTTTCCATCAATTTTTACACCTGCTTCGAATGATTTCTTTGCGTTATCCCAAGCACCACCAGCATTGTTCTGAAAGATTGCCCAAAGAACACCCGAAACTGTTACGCCCGCCATATAAGCCCCTAACATTTCAGCTGCTTGTAATTTAGTTAATGCCCATGCTTTATCTGTAGAGGAATCTCCAAAGACCATCGCAATTCCTACTACCAATAATGGGGTAACAATTGTAAGAATACCTGGGATCATCATTTCTTTCAATGCGGCATTGGTAGATATCTCAACACATTTATCGTATTCTGGTTCGTTCTCTCCTTTCATAATTCCAGGAATAGTTTTGAACTGACGACGAACTTCTTTTACCATAGCCATTGCAGCTTTACCAACAGAACTCATCGCCATTGCAGAGAATACAACCGGAATCATTGCGCCAACAAATAACATTGCTAATACGGGTGCTTTAAAGATATTAATACCATCAATTCCCGTAAATGTAACATAGGCAGCAAATAATGCTAGCGATGTAAGTGCCGCAGATGCAATTGCAAATCCTTTCCCTACAGCAGCAGTTGTGTTCCCAACTGAATCTAAAATATCTGTTCTCTCACGCACCTCTTTTGGCAATTCCGCCATTTCAGCAATACCACCTGCGTTGTCAGCGATAGGTCCGAAAGCATCAATTGCTAACTGCATAGCAGTTGTTGCCATCATTGCTGAAGAGGCAATTGCTATTCCGTAGAATCCTGCTGCTGCATAAGCTCCCCATATTGCGCCAGCAAATAAGATAATTGGAGCGAATGTAGACATCATACCTAATGATAAACCTGCAATAATATTTGTTGCAGCTCCCGTAGATGAATTTTGAATAATGCTATTTACTGGTTTTTTCCCTGTACCTGTATAGTATTCTGTTAAAAATGAAATAATCCCTCCAACAGCTAAACCAATTATTACAGCAATAAAAACATTTGTATTAGTGAAATATCTATCAACTCCTTCTAGAGATCCTAAACCTACCTCAATTTGCGTAAAACGCATTTTTGCAGGCAGCATCCAGTCGATTACAAAGAAGGAAGCTATACCAGTTAAGATTATAGATCCCCAGTTCCCGATATTAAAAGCACGCTGAACATGCTTTTCTTTTAGACTGTTATCATCTTTAATTTTAATAAAGAATGTTCCAACTATTGAAAAAACAACCCCTAGACCAGCTATTAAAATAGGCAACAAAATTGGGCCCATACCCATAAATTTGTCTTCCAGTGCATCTTGCCCTGCCATTGCTCCAATTGCATAGTTACCTAAAACCATCGCAGCAAGCATGGTTGCCACATAAGAACCAAATAAATCTGCTCCCATTCCTGCAACATCTCCAACATTATCTCCAACGTTATCCGCAATTGTAGCTGGGTTACGTGGATCATCTTCTGGAATTCCCGCTTCAACTTTACCTACTAAATCTGCTCCAACATCGGCAGCTTTCGTATAGATACCTCCTCCAACACGCGCAAATAATGCAATACACTCAGCCCCTAAAGAGAACCCTGCAAGTGTTTCTAACACCATTGTCATATTATAATGAAATGTATGGTCATCGTTCCCAAGAAACATTGAACATAAAACTATAAACAATACACTTAAACCAAAAACAGCTAAACCAGCTACACCAAGCCCCATTACTGTACCACCTTTAAAAGCAACTTGTAATGCTTTGGACAAACTAGTTCTTGCAGCTTGTGTAGTTCTTACGTTAGCATCCGTTGCTACTCTCATTCCAATATTACCAGCTACTGCAGAAAATACAGCTCCAATAACAAATGCTACTACTATAAAAATGTGTGTTGATTCAACCAGCGTTGAAACATAAGCTAATGCTCCACCGGCAATAACGACAAACCATAATAACATTCTATATTCAGCTTTTAAGAAAGCCAAAGCCCCTGTGCTAATATAATTAGCGAGTTGTTTCATTCTATCATTACCTGCGTCTTGTTTCTTTACCCAACCATATAAGTAGCCCATATAAGCTAATCCGATTAAACCAAATACTGGTAAGATGTATATTAAATTTTCCATAGTGTTCTTCTTTGTTTCTAATTTTTAGGTCGGCAAATGTATCTTTTTCAAACTAATTGTGCAAATTTGAATCAACTGATTTAAATCCAATCGCTTTTACTCTTGTTTAAATTAATTTTCTTTTAGATATTTAATACTCCCCTTTGCTATTAAATACTGTGCTAAAACATACGTAATCATAATAAATACTTGAGCATTTAATAGATTGCCTTTAAATAGGAATTGATTCACTGCAATTATAGTATCCGAAAGAACGAACAACATTGCCCCAACAAAAACAAGTGTAAATGATTGCCTTGAAACCTTATTTAATCTCCATCCCGCTGAAACACCCATGGCACAAACAGCAATACCATAAACTAAAACAGGTATCAAAAAGTCTTCTAAATAAGGAAATAATGAGAACATCAATATTCCATAGTAACCTAAAAAGATAATTAGCAATGCTATTCCTAAAGGCTTATTAAATGGTTTTTTCGCAGTTATTATAGAGTTTGAAAAGGCAAAAACATAAAACAATTGCCCTACCAAAAATGAGCCTAATCCCAGTAAAAAGAAAATTTCATTAAAGGGTAAAAACATTAAAAATGTATCTCCACCAAAAGCAAAAACAATTGATAATAACAAATAGTTTCTAAACTTATTATTAGCGCTTTCCTTTGTTTGTATGTAAAACCACACAAACAATGTAACCATCAACAACGGTTTAGTGGCAAATATTAATGGCAGGTAATCGAAATGTGTTCCAATAATTTCAGCAATTGCTAGTAAAAAGTAAACTATAATTAGGGCCGTAAGTCTTGACATTTTGCTTATTGAACCACAAATTTGAATTATTTATTGAGATAATGAACACTAATTTACTTTAATTCTTTTTCGACCAATTTACCTTAGCAAGATTAAAGCCCCTACAATTTGAATTGAAAATACTAACAATTAAACTTACATTTATAGCTTGGAAGGCTGCTTTTACCAAAATCCCCATAAATGATTGACGAAAAAATACAATTAGAATTGACATTTAAAACCTCCCGGAGCGGAGGGGCAGGAGGTCAACACGTCAACAAAACAGAAACAAGGGTTGAGTTATTTTTCAATGTCCGATATTCGAAAGCGCTTTCCATGCAGCAAAAAATAGTATTGCAAAAAAAATTACGTTCCAAGCTAACAGAAGATGGAGAGTTAAGAATTGTAGTGTCTGATACAAGAAGTCAAATAAGAAATAAAGAAATTGCCATTCAGCGGTTTTTTGTATTAATTAAAAAGGAGCTCATTATTCCAAAAAAAAGGAAGCCTACAAAGCCGACTAGAAGTTCGGTTCAAAAAAGATTGGAAAGCAAATC
>Ga0255758_10001220_pt1 | contig 26780 bp, 43 predicted proteins | sample 011ome_24_FD_179958 | JGI IMG/M metagenome (GOLD analysis project Ga0255758, IMG submission 179958) | Coastal salt marsh microbial communities from the Groves Creek Marsh, Skidaway Island, Georgia - 011513CT metaG (version 2) | ecosystem: Environmental > Aquatic > Marine > Intertidal zone >...
GGGGCGAGATATGGGCAAGCATGGTGTCACCGTAACGTCCCTGTTGCGCCATAGCAGCTGCCATAGGCTTCAAAGTAGCTAGGCCGCCTTGAGCAAAACCTTGAGGAGGCAACTCAGCGCCTCCAGTGGCGCGAATCTCGTCTACTGCAAGATTCAAAGCGCCGAAGAACTCAGGGTCAAAGGTAGGAGGAAGCATTTCCTCAGGAATATCCTGCGCTAAATACTTCTCACGAATCTCTGGGTATCGCTCAGGAGACGCCAGAATCTCGTCTACCATCTGATTCAACACATCCAAAGCCTCTGGAGGCAGGTCTAGACCACGCAGCTCGGCCTTGAACTCGGCCACAGCCATCGGATCAGCTTCTGCTGCCGTGCTTAGAAGGTCTTCGGAAAACTCAGACGGAGGGATTTCCTGCCGCATTTGTTCAAATACAGCAAGGTTCTCTGGTGTCATTTCAGCAGGCCCAGCAGGGGCCTGTGCGGCGGCTTGGGGAGGGAGTCCCGCCATTCCCGGCATCGCTTCAGCCATGTCCTATCCTTTATGTTTTAGGTAGCCTCATAGGGCTGCACGCCGGGAAGACGTGTAAGTACTGCAATTATCAAGAAATTGTTAGTTTCTGTCCACCTCAAGGTAGGACAGATAAAAGTGTACTGTAGCGGCTGTAGAGGTAACTTTTAACACATCCCCAGCTTCCAGAACACAAGGCACACCGTTAAATACGTCGGTAGTGGCGTTTGCTGCTAAGTTTTTACTCTTCAGCAGGTAATTAGTTGTTGCCAGCGCATCTGAGTTGTACTGCGTCACAGAGACGTTTGTAGCGCCTGTGTTGGCATTGGTGACCCGTAGGGACCGTAAAACCGCCGTCGTAGCAGCTGGGACGGTGTATATCGTCGTCTCAGTCGCCGCATTCGGAATAAGGTCCTGATGTAGGTAACGGTTGCTCATGTCAGGTCGTAAAACTCAAAAGTGCCGATGATGTCGTTATTGCCAGCAAATACGCGGGCTGCAAGGGTCAGTGTATCGCTAGTTCCGGCGATTGTCCTGCCCAGCTGCAGATCAAAGTTGTAATCAAAAGTCAGGCCAATGCCTGAGGCACTTTGATTGGTGCCGCTCAGGTACTGCACATTCAAGATTTCACCACCAGAAAGGGCCGTGGCGCTTGTGTCATAGTCCACGTTGGCAAAGTCGGTGGTGTTGTAGGACGCCCCAGTCAACGTGGCATTGCGTATCAGGGCAATCTCATAGTCGTCTGGGTTGGTGCCACTAGGCAGCACAGGCAATCCTGCAGGTAAAACCACCGCGTCAAGACGGTCAGAAGCCAGTCGTATGGTGACCAGAGGCTCGAAACTCGTGCCGACACTGGTGTCAGTGGTCATTCGGGCACAGCCCTTGGCAACTCTTGACTGGTAGCCTCCCTCGGATACAACCGAAGAGCATATCTGCTTCAGCTGTGAGCTAGAGGCCACGGTGTCGGTGTTGGTGATCTCGTATCGAATAGGCAAGATAGCCGTGGTCATGTAGACGCTGGCATTGACGTTAGCGTTATGAAACGTATGCGCCACGATAAGCTGGCCATTGATCACGAAGCCACAGCGCACTGAACCAACGCCAAGCCACTCAAAATCCTGCCACAGTATCTGTGATTTGGTCAGGTCCAGCGTAATCTCGCTGGCGCCATTACCGTCAAAGGTATCACCGTTCCAGCTGGACTGGGCTACTCTCGTGTCTACTGCAGAGCCAGAAGTGTAGGTCCGCATCACCAGATAAACCGTATCGTCGTCCTGCTCAAGAAATACACCGTTTTCGCTAGAAAAATAGCCTACCCGCTGCCTGAGGTTGGTCTTGGCCGCATCAAACACAAAGGTGTTCATTACCAGCAAGCTTTTACCGGGCTGATATGGGAAAACGCGCTTGGTCTGACGGATTACTTCGTCACCGGAGGCGGTGCCGACATCAAGCTCCGTGGTGCTTGCATTAGCGTCATAGGTCGTTGAGCCGCCACCACTGGTGGACGTGTCAAAGTTACCCGAGTCCTGATAACGGTTCTGGCTGTCGAATAGCGTAAAAGGAGAGCTTACTCTGGCACGGCCAAAAGCATCAGCGGCGGGACCGGAAGGGTATACTGGGGTTGGTCCTGTCACGTCTTCCTCTCCTCCTCTGCTCTCGAACCAAGAGATTGCCGCCAGTGAGTTCTCGCTCGTAATTGGCGTGTAAGTGTTGTTGAGCTGAAACACAATCTGCTCCAGCGATCTGACCAGCTGGTTGAACTGCTCAGGATTGTATTCGCCTGTAGCCGCGTTGGGCAGACGAACATTGGTAATTTTGCTCATCTGAGGCCATCCGGCTGGATATCCACGCGCAGCGTGCCGTAACGCCAGTCGGTGTTAAGCTCGTCGCTGGTAATTTTAAGCGATATCTGCCGCCCACGCGCTCGGGTGTCTACTTTCTCTGTTGTAGGTGAAATAGTGTAAGGGTCTAGCGAGCTGTTGGTCGCCGATGCTTGCGGATAGGCCCGCAGGAAAAGATTTACCGTCAGGTCACCCTGTTGGTCCTTGAAGTCCGGTATGAACTTCCGCATCAACATCATGTTATCCCCGTCTCCTATGTCAAAGTAGCCTGACGTGATAAACGCGGACAAAGGCTCACCATCGGCGTTGATACCTTTCTCATGCTGGTAAACCTGAGATCGGCCTGCCGTCAGGCCGTAGATAGTGGTGATCGTGCTTTCTGTGCCATTTGGGTCGTAGTCAGCGCCAAAAGGCTGGTCAAAGGCACCGTAATCGCGCCATGCGGTGCGGGATAGCGTGCCAATGGCCCACGTGTTCTCGACATAGTTATAGGTCACGCAGCGGTTTATGTAGTCACTTTCCTTACTGCAGTAGAACCACGTCACCTCGTTGAACTGACTGTTCAGACCGGCATATATTTTGTTCTTCTGAATAAGATTGATGTCCTCATACACGTAGTCCTGCACGGTAGACGGTAACTTCTTGACCGTACCGTCGAACACGTAAAAAGCCTCTATGCCCATCCAGAAAGCCACGCCGTTCACGTCAATGGCAGCATGTGGCCCAGAGCATCCACAGTTGGCGCCCAGCTGATTAAATCCAAAGGTATACGGAGGTCCGATAAACTGCATACCATGCAGTGACGTGTCGGTGATTATCAGTATCTGACCACGCGATCTGATAGCCGTCACGATCTCATTACCGTCAGTAAGACGCTGGCCGCCAGCGGTGTTGGTCGCACTTTCAACAAAGGTGTTGATGTCTTCTTGGTCCGAGAATCGGACAAACATCGGGTCCTGAGTTGAAGAGTCGCCTATAGTGGTCTCCGTGCCAAAAAGGACTAGATGCCTGTCTGGTGTAGAAACCAAGGCAAATTTGCTTTTTGTCGGGGCGTTGGTGACCTGAAAAGCGCGACTGCTGACGCCTGCACTTAAATCCCAGCGGAAAGTCTTGCCGTCCTGCAGCTGACAGATAACATCTTCACCGAAGTTATCAAACTGCCATACCCGTGCAGAAAGGCTGATTCCTGTGACGCCTGATCTGGGTGTGCCCCATGTAGAAGCGCCCCAAGTACCAGTGCCCCAGCCAAAGTCGAAAAAGCTGATGTCAGAGCCGGTATTGATCTGATACTCACCCACAACAGAAGCACCGCCATTACCTGTATCTGACCCATCCGCATTGACTGGGGCAGTAATAGTATAAGTGTCTGCGGTCAAGATTTCAGTAATCTCGTACTCGCTGTTCAGGATATCAGCAGTGATCTGGCCACCAAGAGATACTGCACCGGAGAAAGTGACAAAATCGCCCTCAAAGGCACCGTGAGAAGCGTCAGTGACCGTGATGATTGCAGAGCCTGCAGATGCTGAGAAAGTAACGTCCCCAGCTGCAGTGGTGACTCGAATAGGTGTCACGTCATACCATGCGCCACCTGTGTTGATGTAGAGCTTCTTGTGCGTGCCAACCATGACATACGGAATGCCAGTCAAGCTCGTCCAAGTAAATATGTCAGAGGGTCGGCCTACAAGGTAGTTTGATGTGGTGTCAGTAAACTCTTCCCAACCGCCTATTTTCTCGGGCAGTCCGTAACGGAAACGCACGTTGTCGCAATCGGTCCAGCCGCCTTCGGCACCGTACTCAGTGTTCTGTTTGTCGATACCGGGCGCCAACGCCAATCTGAAATAGGCCATCGCATCATTCCACGTATTCGCCGGTTGCAATCATGTCTGTAAGCTCTAAAGCCCGACCACCGACCTGTTTTGCCCAGCGAGAATCTAAAAACTCAGTTGCAGCAGTTGCATAATCGGCCACTTCCATAGCAGCCAGTGCCTTTCTAAACCCTCTCAGGCGCGTTGCTCCGAGGTTAAAGGCAATATCGATCATAGCATCTTTTCGGACATCATCTAAGTCGTTAAACCACAGGTATTCTGCAGCTAACTCCTTGATTACGCGGGCTATATCGTTTTCTAGCAGGAAATTAACTTCCTCGTCAGACAGCCCAATGCCGTTTTCTGGGTCAATATTACGCCCAATACCCAGCGTCCAGTATCCCTCAGGGCACTTATATGCCACATGGCGACCATTAGTTTTGACCTCACCCTCGTGACGCCTGAGCATTTCTAACAGTTTTTCCATATTACTTCTTGCCATTAGACCCGCCGTAGAAAAAGGCCGCACAGGTGCCCAGAATGCCTGATAACTGGCCCAGCACGAGTGAAATAATAGTCTCATCGTTCTGGTCGTGGGGCAGTATGGTTACGGTCATTACATAAGCGCCATATAAAACCAGCGCCAGTATACAAAACACCTTGGGTGTAATGTCCCCAGAGAACTTGGCCCTAGCGTCTTTCCTGTCATCAACCTCAACCTTAAATGACTCTAGGTTGATCTCCATTTCTTTCAGCCTGTGAGCAAAGTCCTTGTCGGCTTCTTTGAGAAGTACAGCTTTTTCTGGCTGTCGCTCTATGAGGTCTTCAATCTCGTTTGCTGTAGCGTCTGGGACACCAAGTTTTTCAGCAGCCATCTTGACTGCCATACCGGCCATAGGGCCACCCGCTGCACTAGCTATGGTCGGGGCAAGGGATTTGAGTAGTCCGCCTAGTTTCATTTGAATAACAGCACCAGTTGGATGATTAACCTAAGATCAGCTATCGCTTTTGTCTACGCCGTCGGCGTTTTCCTCCGCAACAATATCGTCAATAGTGTCACAGACATCAGGCACTACCACGCCAGCAGTAGCAGACAGAGCAGAGCGACCTACGGCTCGGATACCCTTGTAGAACTGTGAACAGTAGATTTCTTTGTTGTCGATCACGCCCTGTACAGACGTGCAGCTTGACAGAGTGAACACAAACAGCAGGCAGATCAGTCTCATTTCATTTTCTCCATTTGTTTACGTGCTTCGGCATTAATAGGCTTTACCTTTTCTTGGCCTTCAAAATAGTTTTTCAATCTTTTCTGATAGTCCGACATGCTGTGGTCAGCAACGCGGTCTTTTATGTCGCCTCTATCGGCCAGTCTGGTGTCCTTGCTTGGATTGATGTAGTCAGGCCCTGTGTTGGAGAAATACAGCATTACCTGAGATTTAGACGGGCCGTAGCACAGACGTGGGATTCTAGCCACCATGTCGCTGCCGTTGACGCAGGATATCTGGGTGTCGAGCTTCATTGGTCGTTTGAAGCCTTTGAAGAACACGTTTGGCTTGCCAAACGTAATCAAGTTGATGTTGTCGTGCTTGCCGTTTAGTTTAGCTGCAGACAGCTCGGCTAACGCGCCTCCAAGACTGTGACCTGTAATTAAGGTGCGTTTCTTGGGGTCTAGGTGTTTTTTAATCTCGCCCCATATTGAGGCGTGCTGGGCCACAAAGCCGCCATGGCACAGTCTTTTTACATAAGGGACTGGGACCACGAGCATATCCGTCAGGATGTCGTTTGCTTTCTTTTGGGTGCCTCTGAACGCAATAACGTCTATAGACTTTCGTTTTATGACAAAAGCCGTCGCTCCCGTCACGCGGCTTTCGATTTTAATAGCGTCTTTGTTCTTGTCATTGTAAGCCTTCATAGCCCAGCTACAGGCCATATTGAGCAGTACGGGATCAAGTTTCATTTGTCAGCTTTTCCTTCTAGGCGCTTGAATATTGCACCAAGCATCTCTTTGATTTCACGGATGTCCTCGCGGTAGTCATCCTTGGCAACATATTTCTCAGGTATAAGTTTAAGCTCGTCATTTATTTTATCTAACGTGCCAAACAGGCGATTGACCAGCACCCCACCAAGGAATCCGGCCACCGCTATAATTATGTTAAACAACAACTGATATTCCATTACTCTATACCTATATCTCTCCTTCCAGCGGAATATCGAAGTCCAACCGCTGCTCAAGCAGTTTTGTGCGTACCTGAATATCGTCCACTCTTTCTAAGTTCTTTTCTAATCTTTCTATCTGATTTTGGAGGAGTTCAATAAACAAATCTTGTCTAGCGTCTGCCGGTAAAGCGCCAAGCTCTCCTCTAGGCCATTTCACCCTAAACTCATTGTTTTGCTCTATAGCCATTTCTGCAATTTCAAAATCGTGTTCCAGCGCGTTTATTCGTTCAATGAGACTAAAATATCCAGCGGTTATAACAGACATAAACGCCAACAACGCCAAAATATTCTTCAACGGAATGGCAAGTTCTGTGTCTTCGTTGACTTTTGCCATATGCCATCACTCTACCGCTACGCTAGTAATCGCTAGTACAACAACCATTGCAAAACCCAATATGCCAAAAATAACAGCGAGGTCTATCATTGTCGCTCTGTTTTGGGCTTTTTGCCTAGCCGCTGCAATGCGTAAGTTCCGTATCTTAGCTCTTTCACGAATCATGTCATGCCAGAGATTGGCGTTGCCCGTCCAATAAAACAGGTCTTTCAGCTCTTTCTCTAGCTGCTCTGCTTTCTTCTTCTGAAGCGTGATCTCCAGAGCCTGACTCTCAACAGACTTGCCACCAAACAGCTTTTCTATCTTGCTGGGGTTAGTGGCTTTCTGCTCCAGTATGCTGACTTCTTCTCGGGCGTCCCAGAACTTACTTAAAGCTCTGGTCATATCACCCAGCTCCCGACCCTCAGTCACCGCCGTTTTCATAAAGCGGTAGGCAGAGGCGCATATCTGTACTGCTGCTACGATCTCTGCGGCCATTAGTAGACTTTCACCCCGTCTTGAGTCGGGTCTACCAGTATTGGCTTGCAGTACGCTGTGATCCCTATAGAGGTACTGGGCGAACCTCTCTGTCTTAGTTTTGCGGCAAATTCGTTACAGGTGTCAATACTACGGAAGCACATAGCCTCACGACAGTCGTCGTTAGCTACCTCGACCCCACCTATAGTCATAATCAGTACAAAAACATGAATCACAGCGCATACTCTCAAAACCTTTTAGTTTTTAGGACTAACTGTATTTGAAACGTGTATTAAATTACCCAACTGTTTACCTATTTTTTGTTCAGCCACAGCCAGTATGCTGGCATTTTTTACCAAGTCCTTTGCCTCTATAAAAGAATCAGGTGGTATTAAATCACCATCTATTGAGCGTAAAGCATGGGTACAGCAACAAATGGTGTTGTCCTGTAACGCAGTTATTCGGTGAAACTTGTTTTTTTCTACATAAATCATATCTGGGGCAGTAAAAATTTTTTCGCTTACTGTATCACCATCAAACTTGTCTAAAATCTCATACTTAATACTTCCATTACTTAAAACGGTAGCGTGGTCATACGTGTGAGAGTGCCCTGCTTCAACGTCGTTTTTTCCTGCAAAGTGCATTTGACGTATATATACATTGCTACATGCCATCATCTTAATTTTGGGAGCCGCCATTAAATAAGCACCTTTATGTTATTACTACTGTGTCCGTGTCGCTAAAGAACAACATCTCACCACTACAAACTATGTTCCAATCTGGCCCTTCTTGCTCACTTCTTGAAGGCACTTCAATAATTACATACCTTGCTAACCATTCTGTGTTGCCTTGAATCACAGCGCATACTCTTATATTGCCCACTCTCCATCACTAACGAAATCAACAAATTGAGCAACTGAAATCCTGTAACTATGAGAGTCTGTCCTAACTGGTGAACTACCGTGTTTCACACAAGACGGAAAAATTACACAACGATTATCCTTAAAAGGTATTTCTATCCCTTGATCTGGAAATAAAAAATCTCCGCCTTTAAATTCTCCAACCCCCAAAGAAGTAACAGCGGTTATCCGTGATGTGTCGGCATGCGGAGCATACGCTTCTTTATCGTAATAATAATTTATTAAGGTATCGTCTCTATTCGATTGATCTATAAAATTAAAAACCTGATCATGTTTTACTAATTCTAAAATTAGCTCTTCAGAAAACAGCCTACGATTAGCTTCCAAAAGCGGGGAGAACTGCCTTCTTTTTTTGTAAACACCATCTATAAAAAAGCTATGCCCTTTATTAAGTATTTCTCCATCCTCAGATAAAGCGGAGTTAGTATGCTCGGGAGTTCCAGCTAGTCTTCGTAAATCAATTAGTTCCTGTCTTACTTCTGCAAGATTTTTGGGAGGAAAATAATGATCTACTACTACATAAGACAAACCTTTTTCTCTGTATCCGGTTACTTGCATATAACTACCGTATCAGTATCCTCAAAAAACAACATGCTGCCTTCGCAAACTATGTTCCAATCTAGTCCTTCCTGCTCACTTCTGGAAGGAACTTCAATAATTACATGCCTTGCCAACCACTCTGTATCACCCTGAAAAACTCTCCAAACATGCTCTTCAGTGCCTCGACCCGGACAACCCCTAGACTTGTTAAACCGTATTCTATATTTCACTGAAAACGGGCTTGGCAGGTAGCGGAACGGCTTTTGGGTAATCTGGATGAAGCGGAACTTCATCTAGCATTATAAGGTATTCTAACCATTTTTTCTTTTGCTCAACGGTTATACCTGAAGAGCCAATAGTATTGTTTGCTTCTGCTTTTAGAGAAGACAACTCAGAATCTACTTTCTGCTTAAAAAAATCATGCTCTTCTGATTCTGTTAATTGAAACCAACCTTTGTCGGAATAAGCATCACCTAACCAAGACAAATCCCCGATACGGTCTTGAACTCCAGCTAGACCAAATATAGGCCCCCAGTTATTTGGAAGTTCGCCTGCGGGACTTAGAGCTTCGCTTGTTGATATCTTTCTCAATTGCCACAGCATCTTCATGCTCCTTATCGTTTCTCAAAGCCCTGCCCGGTTGTTCATCTGGGTTGGGCATATTAGCGCCAACTTGCAAATGAGGATTTATGTCGCTAACAAAGGGCGGCCACCCTACACCTTGCAACGCCTGCTGCCCTCTCGCGTGAGCCAACTCCTCTTCCGTAACCCGCCAATCTCTCCAACTAGCGAAATCTTTTCTTGGGATTATATTAATATGGCATCCAATGTTAGCGCACAGTTGATGAATTATTTCTACAACTTCTACAGGTTGAACAAGGTGAAACAAGAACTGGCCCCCCGGCCCTCTCATCGTTATTTCAGTAGTGCCTCCACCCGCAGTGCCAACAGTAAAACCTCTAGCTCGACGACCATCTTCAGTTTGATCTTCCTTAAATCGCCTGTCTAACAAATATTTTTCTTGGTCAAAACGCTGTTCAGCTAGTTCAGTCTCAATTTCAAACTTTCTTTTTTGAACTTGCTCCTTTTGCTTTTTGTTTAACCGCATACAAATAAAAACTCCTTTATTGAGGATTCCAAGAAACAAAAACCTGACCACCGGGAGCAACAGTCACCGGAACACATCCACCGGGTGTAACCGCAACGCAACAAAAAGCTCCGGGGTTTGCCGCAGAACCGGGGTTTCCGGGATTACCGGAGTTGCCCGCGCTTCCCTTACCGCCTCCTCCGCCTCCGCCGGCACTAGTATAAGAATTAAAACTATTTGCTGAAAATCTCAAAGCACCCCCGCCTCCGCCTGCACCATAGACAGCATTAGACGGCTTATTGCCACCGGGGTTTCCGGGGTCAGGGTTATACGGAAACCCAAAATAACAACCGGGATTAGTACCAAAAAAGCCACCTACACCCCCCGGTTTGCCTTGGTTACTACCTCCAGTCCCTGCGTTTCTACCATTGTCGTTGACGCCGGTAGGATTACCCGGACTGCTATTTCCAGCACCTCCACCGCCACCCCCACCTTGCATGTCGGGAGCACCGCGTCTTCCGTAACCACCAGTATTAGGGCCAGTTCCGGGGTTGCCCGCATTACCTCGCTGACCAATTGCATTAGCAGAGCCACCTATACCGCCGTTGCCGCCTCCTGCGCCACCATTCCCTCTAGACCCCCCGGTTCCCGCAGTCCCACCGGGAAAAACATGGCAAGAACCAAAGCTTGAAGCAGGGCTGTTTCCGGGGTTTCCCGCGTTTCCGGGGGTGCCAGTTGCACCGTTTGGGCCGCCGCCATTACCGTATTGAGATAAAGAACATAAAGGTGAACAAGCCGCCCCACCGCGTCCCCCACCACCACCTTTACCTTGACCGCCGGGATTACCTGCGTTTCCGGGATTACCTGCTCCACCTACGCCGGTTAGGCTGACGGTAGAAACACCAACAGGCACGGAAAAAGTACCTGATACATTAAAAGTTTGACAGCCTCCGGGGACGCCTCCTCCCCCCAAAAGGCCCGCTTTACCGGTTCCTATTGGCATGATATTTCTCCTAACCTGCTTCTACCGTCATAAATAAGCCCTGCATTCGGGCCATTTTTCCTAACATAATGCAGCATACACTGCACAACAAGTTGATTGTCTTCCAAAGGTTCACGCCAGTGTTTAATTTTACAACCTTCGTACAAAACCGCATCACCAACCGAAAGAGAAAAACTACTAGCTTCCCTTCCTTCTGCCTGCATGTAGACCCTACTTGTAGAACCCACTTTCGCAATGCTAACCGTCATGCTTATTTCACAGGAAGGTCTGTCTGTATGTTTGCTAAGAATTTCTTTTGGCTGGTAAATTCTAAAGTAGGAATACGTTGGAAATACCTCTTCCCCAATTGTATTTTCTACAAAAGGAACCATACGCTTTAAAAGCACTTCTGTTAAAGGGTCGGCGTAATATGTAATTTTAGTGGTTCCATCACTATCTTCTCGTATTTCTCCACGAGCTACCTTGTTGTCAAAATAAGATGACACTAATTCTGTGCTATCTTCATCCAACAAATTCGGTATATACACATAACCTTTATCAATAAAATTACTCAAGAAAAAACCACCCCGTCACAATGTATTTAGCCGTACTTCCATAAACAGGATTACCTCTATGAGGGTGTGTAAACCCGGCGGGCCATAAAACTATTGTGTTTTCCGTAGGGGTTAATCTCTTTTTTTGATACAAAAATTCTGTTTCGCCATTAGATTCTTCTGGCAGTGTGTTTAGATACAACATGTAAACCAAAACTCTACTGGCGTCTCTACCGTTGGCTTGTTCACAATGCCACACATGATAGCCGCCACCTTCAGTCGTTTTCTGAAACTTCATGTGGTTACAGTTAATATTGAAATCTTTTAAAATTGAATAGCTGCTTGTGTAATGATTGAAACATTTTTGCAGGCCATCAAAGAATAAGTCTTCTGATCTAATATCCTCAAACGGCTCAATATAAAAATTTTTACCATTATAGAAAAGTTGATAATCGTCTTTTTGGTGTTTAGCAGCATCTTCACTTTGCATTCTGTTTGAGCCAGAACCTAGACTAATATGACGTTCAAATTCATTTATTAAGTGCTGGCAAAAATTTTCTGGGTAAACGCCAGAGTAAACATTTATAAAATTATCTTCTTTAATATTCATTTGAAGTTAGGCCCTGATACCCAAGCCACCAAGGACTGTCTTGTTCCTCTTGTTACGGGAGTTACTTGATGCAAAGCCCACGACGGAAACGCAATTATCAACCCTCGTTGTTTACGCATAGCAAGAGGAGAGCCAGAAATCATTAACTCTAAATTGCCTCCCTCATACTCTGAGGGGTCTGTAAGTTGGAGTACCAAAGAAAGTTTCCTAGATACGCCTCCTCCAAAATCTTGATGCCACCCATACATGCCTTGTTTATCTTGATGGTAATTAGTCAACTGTAACCGCTCACCAAAACCAAATAGATCAAACCCGAAATAATTGGCATTTAAAGACGCCGCAACATCTCCAAGTTTTTCAAAAACCCAAGAATTTTGATTGCTTTTTTCTACCCAATTAACTTCTGACCTTCGTATTTCAGGAACAACGGAGCCACCATTCTGACCTACTTCAGCGTCTTGAGAAGCATCCATCGCTTGTTGCTGTAAATAATTAAGTTCTTGTTCCGTAAAAGCTCCATCCCACCAAGCGAAAGGTTCTAAGTTTCGCATGTGCGGAGTAATTACATGTTGCATTAAATAAACCTTTTTCTTTGCGACAGAATAAAATGCACAAATTTTGTCGGGTTGTTGGATTGATTTTGCGTGATCATGTGAGGCAACCACGAGTTAAACAACAACATAGTTCCGGGAATCACATTGCTAAAGTGTATTTGAGGCGTTGCCATCCTTACGTCATCACTAGGCGTTGCCCACAAATCAGACATACGCTTACCGGGCCTTGGGTCATCAAATATAGGATAAGAGCCATTCTCAGGCACTTCTAAAAAGTAAAACCCAGATATTTGACTGTCCCCGTGTACATGCATGACATTACTGCCAGTACACGCAAACTCCTGACCCCACATACCAGACACATAAAACTCATACTCATCTGTTAAATAACCCTGATCCTTTAGAATACTAACGCCCTTATCCCGAAAGTAAGCCGCTAAGTACCCAAGGTCAGGGTCTTTAGCCATATGACATGTCTGTTTAACTACTGATGGCTCTATTTGCTCGTAGTATTTTTTCGTATGTTTTAGCGTGTCTTCCACCCATTCCGGGCGCTCTTCACGATAAATTGGAGAAGAGAAGTAAGCGTATACTTCCATACTATGAGTTAATGTAAGTAATTAAACTATCAGCTAAAGTAGTAACTTCGGATGCTGTTATGTCTGTAACTTCGGATGCAGTTTTAGTGCGACGATTTTCAACCAAAATTTCTTGAGCCATCCGAACGGCATCTAACTTATTTCTTTTTCCATCTTCTGTCCGATCTTCGGCGCGAAGAGCATTTTCAAATTCAACCTGAGCTTGCTGTTCTGTTGTAAGTGCCATAACGGTATCTCCTATCTAGGCAATTAAATTAAGACAAATTTTTCATTGGTATAGTGCCATACCAAGTTGTACCGCCGTCTGGCGAAAAGAAAAACCAAATATCCGTAGCATTTGCGTCTTCAGTACGAGTAACTGAACCTCCGGGAAACTCTACCGTGCCTCCTGCAAAAGCCACAGTTCGGCTTGCGGTCGCATCGTTAGTAAGAATCAACGTAAACGAGGACGCTCTACTAGAATTACTGTTTGAACCAGACAACGTAAAAGTGCAGTTACCCGTCAGTGTCGCTGTAAAAACTTGACCTGTGCTTACGTCTATTGTTTGCGATGTTCCCGTATTACCTAGCGCCGATACTTTGTCAGAAAAGATGCCCGTCATAAAACTGGCAGTAACATCCAACTCGCCCGTTCCTTTGGGTGTAACGTCGATACCGACATTGGTATCATCACCCGTAGCCGATAGTGTCGGGTTGTTCCCAGTGGCTGCGTTAGCCAAAGTCACTTCGTTTACAGCAGAACTTGTTGCTGTAACTTTAATTAGCTCCGCACCGTTGGTGTCGTTAATGCCCGTAACAACTTTAGGCGTCGTCAGGGATGGGCTAGTACCAAATACCAAAGCACCTGAGCCTGTTTCATCTGTTACAGCAGTGGCCAAGTTAGCAGAGGAAGGAGTACCTAACCAAGTTGCTACTCCAGAGCCAAGAGAGGTAATGCCTGTACCGCCGTTAGCAACAGGTAATGTGCCTGTAACTTGAGAGGTCAGGTCTACACCAGTGAGCGCACCACCCAGAGTAATATTACCTGAGCTAGTGACTGTGCCTGACAGGCTTATACCGTTGACTGTGCCTGTACCACTTACGCTGGTGACTGTGCCATCTCCGACATCAACTTGGCCCAAGGCGTCTACTACAGCAGCCCCGGAACCCGCACCGTCGAGGTAGACAATCTTAGCTGCCCCGGTAGGTATAGTGACGTTAGCGCCGGAGCCTTGCGAGATGTTAATGGACTGACCGCCTGTAGTAGCGTTCTCGATCCACATGACACGAGAGACGGTGTTTGGCCCAATAGTCAGCGTTCTAGTCGCCGTGAGGGTCGCACTAGATGTGACCTTAAAATACAATGCACGGGCCGGATCAGTCGCGCCATCTGCTACCGTGGTACTAGCATCAGCGTCAGAGGAAAATCCGTCTTGCGTGTTGTAACCCAGAGCTTCACCGATCAGCTCAAGGTTGGTATTTGTACTCGTACCCCAAGTGCCACTTTCATCACCTGTGGCAATTTCTTTCAATCTTAAATTATTGACATAAGTGGCCATTTCTTAACTCCTATAAAGAAGCATCTCCCGTTGCTGGTGGCACCGAGGTTGCATAAATCTTTGTATTTTGTCGAAGATTCAACGGTTGGCCGCAATCAGAGCAAGTGTCCGCTTCAAGCTCAGACTCGTCAAGATCGAAACCGCAATTCGCACAAAGTATCTCTACTTCGTGACGCGGATCAATTCCGCTTTCTAAGTTTTTAGCTTCATTTACTGTTCTCATGCCGCTATCTCCGTCCAAGTCGTTCCGGGGTTTGGTACTATTTGTCCCCATACTAGCACATTTCCTACCTGTCCAGTGGCTTGTACCCCTGTTGGATAGACGTTCCCTTTGCCTGTTTCTGTCGTGTTTCCTAATCCAGTGGTGCCCTGCACCCCTGTTACAAGAACCCTAAGAACAAGCTCAACCGTGGCACTGCCTAGAGCTGTCGTGCCCGCTACACCCGTAACATTGACCGTAGCGTCGGCATTTACTACCGGAGTGCCAAGGGCTGTGGTGCCCTGCACCCCTGTAGCAGAAAGGATCACACTCCCTTGTACCCCAGCGGTACCTAACGCCGTAGTACCTGCAACTCCAGTGGCTGCAACAATGGCATCTGCGGTTACTGTTGGACTTCCAACTTGTCCCGTGGCTGCGTTTCCAAGCACATCCACCGCACCGTCGGCGTTAGCTACAACATTGCCTAAAGCAGTCGTGCCCGCTACGCCTGTCGGGAATACCCCAACACCTTCTTGAACGGTTACTGAGCCAACCGCACCAGTGGCAACAAGCCCAAGAGACTCATTCCAAGCGTTTTGTCCCCACGTTCCACGGCCCCAACCGTCTAAATCAACGGTGACGTTCCATACGGTATATCCAGCTATACCTGTGGCCGATACACCTGTAACACTAACTGACGCCGCCGCTTGTGCTGTGGCGCTACCTAAACCAGTGGTACCTGAGACTCCCGTGACAGATACAAAAGCGTCTCCTGTTACAGAGGCACTTCCCACTTGTCCGGTGGCAAGGGGCATCGCAGGGCTATTATTGCCCCATTCTCCGCCACCCCAGTTGCCGTAATCCCAGCCCCCTAAAGGGACGGTAACGTCAGCCATTTAGCACCTTCTACGCAATACGAATTATCGCGTTGCTAGAGTCCGCAGTCGGGAACACAATGGTAAAATCACCGGCGGTAGACGTCTTGTCTGCGCCAAAATCCAACACCGCCACCGATGGATCACCGGACTGAGTGTCATTAAAGATCAATGCGCCACGAGCTGTAATGGTAGCCGTAGAAAAAGTCAGATCATTAAAGTCAGTAAAGGCGGTAGTTCCAGAACTAGTCGGAGCAACGGCTGTCAAAGCAGCGCCTTTCGCTGTATATCCAGTTCCAGACACTTCGTTAGTAGCGGTGTATGCCGTGGTCGAAGCGTCTAAGCTTGCTGAACTTGTGTACAAAGCAAGATTAAAGGTGTCGGCAGTAGTGCCTGCTCTAGCGACCGTGGTTCCAAATGCGTGTATACCGTTAAGAAGCTCCACTTTGAAGCTCGTACACATTGCTTGAGTAATAGCCATAATGGGCCTCTCCTATAGTTTACGGATAATATCGGCCAATTCTTTTTGGCCTTGCTTTTCGAGTTCTGCACAAATAGTGGTTCTATCTGATCTGATAGCCTCTTTCATGTAAAACACCAAAACTTGTCTAATTTGGTCTTTAAAAACAAGGGCTTGCGCCCTTACCTGCTCATCAGCGTCTTTACTAACATGCAGTAACTTGTCTAGGGCTCGATCTGCCAGTTCTTCTGGCGTCCAACCACGATTGCTGGTGGTTTTAACCTCTATTTTAAACCCATTGTCTACCGATGTTTGTACGCCTTCAATCATGGGCCGGGACTCTCTGATTTAATAGGTATCCTAATCATGCCATCACGATATTCGTCACGACGACGGCGCCCTTGTTGCTCAATGCCAAGGCCTTGAATAGCTTGCTTATAGCTATTCTCAAAATACTGGACCATATCTAAAGGCCCTTTGGTGTAACTATACGCCTGTATCAGACAGGCATACAACAATGCCTCAGGGGCATTGTTGCTTGTCCAAGTTGTTGTATTACTTGAAGAAAGCTGTGGCGGCCTGTAGATGTAACCTAGCTGCACCGAGTAAGTTGTGCTTGGCGTCGGTGCTATACAAAAATTGCTTTCATCCCAAACCGAGTAATACTTTGGTACTCCGGTTTCGGTAAAATCAGGCCAATATTCTTTGATAAAAGAATTGTCCCTGAAATCCAAAAATATCTGGTCTCCTGCTGCATCAGTAAATATCAGGTATCGATGCGTCAGTATGTCCGATGGCATTGTCAAAAAACGATCGCCACTGGTCATAGAAGCAGTTGATTCTTTTTTAAATACGTCGAGGTCAATGTCCCTAAGAATCCTGTTCTCGGCCATTGTGATGAATGTATTAATCACACTGTTAGAGAAGACATTACTGTCCACCTCAGTGTAATTTCTTATGTTTGTCACTAACTCATCGTATGTCATGGCGTCACCACGGTAACATTGCCTATTTCACCTACTCCCTCTACCGCTATCGTAGACGGGGCAGGCTGCATAGAATTTGGTATCGTCTCGAAAGGAGTGTCTCCTCCTGCGTTGTTGACAACGACAGTCAAGGGTTCAGTCCTATCTGGCCTCGGATTGGTTAGTGCTATCGCATCGCCTCTATATTGCAGAGGCTCAATCTGAGGTTCTTTTGGCTCATAGTCTTCAGGGCAGACCATAAACCCTTTCCAGTTCTTTTTTAGGTCCAGATAGCGGTATCTTCTACCGCAATAATCACACAGACCGTAGGAAAATTTACCAGTTGCCGTAGCCATTTCAATACTCTATCTGAGGCACAAAATGGACGCTGGCAGTATCCCTGTCCTCCAGCGCGGCTTTTTGGAAATCTTCCTCATAAATTTGTTTCAAAAGTCCTACTCTGTCCGGCGCATATTTCAGAGAAAGCATGTAGGCCAGACCAGAAGCTAAACAAGGCAAAAACCTGAAGTTCACGTCACTTGTATTAGTGTAGTCACCAGCATCCTGTATCCGTCGAATCCGGTAATAAACCAAGGTATAGGCTTTGTCAGCTGTCGGATACAAGTACACAGTTGGAGTAGTTGTTCTCTCGACATAAAACTGCGATGGTCTAGCCTTTGTCAGCTTATTGGGCAGGTCTAAATACTCTGACCGGCCTATCCTATCTATGCTGATGTCCTGCTGCTCACCATTTATCGTGTCTCGTATCACAGCAGAGAGCACGTTTACCGTATCCGCTCCGGGTGCGATCGTAGTCGTGCCGTCAGCCAGTACAGCAGTAGCCTGCTCAATGGTCCAAAGGTTAAGACCCCTGTTGGCCCAATCTGAGAATAATAGATTCAAAGAACGACGAGCTGATGACAGCTGATATCCAGCTGTCATTCTCATACCACAACGCTCAAACGCCTCTTCTATGAGGTCGTCGATGTTGAGATCAAATGTTGCTGTTCCTGAGGTCGCCATCGAGCAGCTGCCTGTAAAAATTAGTTCGTAGCTCGTACATTTTTGCTACATCATATTCCCTGAAATACTTGTCGTAGTATCCGAGGGGCCTTAGTTTTTCTGCGGCTCTCTCTAATTTCGACAACCGCTGTACGAAAAACATTGCATACTGTGTCTCTGTTTCCCCTTCAAAAGTCCCATCATCAATAAGCTCATTTGACTCGTCTTCTGGATGAAATCCCATTATCCAGAAATCTTTATCCTCAAATGCCTCGTCTGCAATAGCCTCATTCAAGCTATCTACAAACTGATGAAACTCATCTGGGTCCTCTACAAACTCTGTATCCGCTATGATCACTAACTCTTTTGAGTCATCCCATTCGCTTAGAGTCACATAAAGGGTCCTGTAATCCTCACTATCCGTCTTAAAAAGTATCTCTACTTTGTTTTCTTGCCATGCTGCTTTTGCATACGGGCAAGGCGGCAGATTGTTGAAATCAGAGCTGCTGGCCTCTAGGGCATACTTAGACCAGTCTCTGATCTCTTTTACTATGCCTTTTCGGTCAGCATCCGTAATCATTTCTTTTTCATTGCCATACCGCCGCCGCGCATTTTTTTCATTGCCATGCCGCCAGCACGCATTTTCTTTTTAGCCATACCGCCTTTTGCCATCATCTTTTTCTTGGCCATACCACCGCCGCGCATGCGCTTAACTCCACGACCTTTCAACACATCCGCTTGCGTTACTTTGCCGTCTCCTGTCAGGTCAGGGAACTTGCCTTTTTTCTTGGCCATGCCGCCTTTGGCCATCATGACCTCAACCTTTGGGCTAGGAGAAGAAATCTTTTTGTTACGAGGTCCAGAGGAAACCGCTCCACCACCTCGAGTTGCCGCACCCATTCCACGTCCAGCCATTTTGATTACCTCACTCGTCTATGACGTTTAACTTTTTTAGCAACCTTTTTAGGTTGCGCCGAAAACTGTTTACCCTTCGCAGTATCCGCTCGCTTCTTGCGGGTGGTCGCTGCATACTCTTTACTGCTCATAGACTTAATGGCCTTAGCAGGCAGATATCTTTCGCCTGTGGCTTTGGGTCCCTGTGTGGAGGGCTTACCGCTTTTAGTTCTCCACTTTTGCTTAGTCCAAGCTTTTAGCGATTTCTGGGACTTTTTAAGAGACATTAGTCTTTGTAGCCCCCGCCTTTCGCCTTGTACTGTTTAGCCAACATCTGGGCTTTACGCGCTGACCATTGACCGGGCTTACCGCCTTTTCCTCCAGCCTTTATTTGATTAAAAAGCTGTTTTCTCATAGTAGGCTTCGTGTAGTTGCCTGCTTTGTTTACAGAGGACTTTTTGACTGCGCCTCCGGCGGCCTTTCGGACTACCTTCTTTTTTGCAGCCTTTTTCCTTACCATTTTTTACAACTCCAGTACCGCGCAGTAAATTTATCCTTTGCAGTATCGCAGTTATGTCTAGCCCTAAAATTGGCTCGACGACCGGGGTTACTTTTCTTGATGGTCATGTTCGGATCACCAAACCTGACCAGCTTTACTTGGTCTCCCTTCTTGGCCAGAACCGCAAACTTCTTACTGCCTCCAGAGGTTCTTTTGGGTTTGTTGTATCCCGCAAAAGTCTCACCGCGATAAGAAACACGTCCCGAAGGCGTGCGTTTTACGTTCTTGGTGCTGGCCATTACTGAGGATCACCTCCTTCAAAAAACAAAGTAACACTTGTTACTTCGGCATCATTCACGTCAATGTAGATACCTGTCTCAAACAAAACACCTGCGTCTGGAATAAACAAGTCCTGAGCGCCAGCTGCTGCTGGGGTGTTTATAGTGACCAGAGCGGTGCCGCCAGACGTTGTACCGTCCTTTAACGCGAAAGAAGAGCCTGTCGCTGTGTTGGTAAAGTAAATGCCGTATAAACGGCAACGTCCTACCACAGCTGAAGCATCTGCCGTCTTAGTGACGGTTTTGATGTTGCTATAGCTCACGGATCACCTCCCGTTATGAGAGATTGTTGTTTTGAATATACAAGATTGTGACAGTAGCTACGCCAGCGGTGCCGTCACCTGCTGTGGCTGCAAAATCAGCTAAAACTTGAATATCTGTAGTTCCTACGTCAGTGGCTTCAGTGTCCAAAGTGCCGCGAGTGGTTCCAACAGCCTGAACGCTGGTAGATGGAATAAAAGCATTTGGATCAGCAGCTGTGCCTACCACTACAGTCGAGGCAGTGCCGTCGTCGTTAGCAGTAGTGACGTTAAGGATGGCGTCAACAATCTGTGAATTAGCAGGAATAGTAGCAACAACCTGATCTGCGCTACTGGCACCAGCTATATCAATCACAGCAGATTGCGCCATAAGAACAGAACCGACGTTTGCAACGTCTGAACCTACGGTTGTACCGATGGTATCTTTGATGGTTCCGGCCTTGATAGGACCAGAAAAAGTAGTAGTAGCCATGTGTATCTCCTGTCGTGGCTAGGGTCAGGCGCGGGATTGCACCTGTCAGGGATTAGGTTGAGGATATAGAAAAAGAAAGGGGCCTACAAGAGGCCCCTTTCGTCGATCTCTAAGGAGTACCCGGAGAGCCGAAAATGCCGCGAGGATCGCTAAAGCCGAAGCTGTAACGCTCACGAGCCTTGTAGCGCACATTTCCTGTTTCAAAGTCACCCTCGAAACCAGTGCTAATAGCTACACGCTGGAACATCTTCATGCCGTTAGGGGCATCAGTCATGATGAAGAACGCATCAGGATCGGTCAAGTAATGATTGACTGAGTAACCCTGAGGCACCATTCCCATGTTACGGACCGCGTTGATGTCGTTGTCTGCAGTACCTACGCGCAGAGTAGACTTCAAGATACGGTCAGCAGTGAACTGAAGCTCTTTAGGGATAATGAGCTTAGTGCCCTGAACTGCAATCTTCAGACCACGCTCGTCAGTGAAGGCAGCAATATCAATCAGAGCCTGTTCCAGAGAAGCCTCGGAAAGGTCTGCTGAAGTAGCCAACTCGTTTGCCAGATCAGGACCGGTAAGAGTCGGGTGATCTGTCGCACAAAGTGGCTTGCCGTCTCCACCAAGAGATGTGGTGAAAGCGTTGTTCAGAATGTCAGCAGCTTTAATCTGCTTAGTCTGAGCCATACTACGAGCCAAAGCCTTGGTGTAGCGAGACGCCAGAGAGTCATAAAGGTTGTCCTCAATGGCCTCTTCAGTCAGGCTAAAAGCCAGAGCAATGGTTTCATGGGTATAACGAGCTGTGTAAACCTCTTGCGCTTGGTCGTATGCAACGCCAGAGCCTTCCGATTTAACAGGTGCCTCGCCAAAGCCACTGAGCATCACTTCCTCTTCAAATGCTCGATCTGAAGACTCAGTGGAATAGACTTCCGCATGCTCGTTTTCGTAGTTGTTGTATTCCAGTCCAAATAGAGCATTCAGACCGGGTTCAAGCTCTTTTACGAGTTGTGAACGTGAAATTGCCATTGGTCATTTACTCCTTATTGGCCAGCTACGCCTGCACTTCCGTACAGATGCTCGTTGATTTTAACCACAACGACAGCGTTGGCGCCCACGGCATTACCGGGGACATCCCAAAGACCTACAATCTTCAGGTTCAGCGCAGCAGTAGTAGCAATAGAGCTGGTATCAAGCTCGTTAGCGGAAACACCAGTGGTAGTGCTGCCTGTGCCAACGACGATATCAGCGTTCTTGCCATAGTTTGCTACAGCAGAAGTGCCGTCATTCTGAATGATAAACAGTTGATTCGGGTCGTCCAACACGTCAGCAGTGATTTTGCCTTGTGTGATGTTGACCGAACCGGGGTAGTAGTTTGAAAAAGTAGGCTTTCCAGTAGTTGGATCGGTATAGAAACAACCATTGAACACGCCTACCGCCGCCGAGTGACTGGCGGGGTCAAACTGCAGAATATAACCATCTTTCAGGGTAACAAGGTCCCCTTGAAAGATAGCACCGGCTTGGTTGTCCGCAATCTCGTAGCCGTACTGCTTCTGTGAACCAGAGGCAGACAGGTTACCGAGCGGACGCAAACCGAAAGCTTTATCTACATTAGCCATGATATATGTCCTTAAATAACAGGGTTATTCGGAGGACCGAGGACCTCCGAGGCTTACACGGGACTGCCTATCAGGAGCATTGATCTTCATCGACGAATGTGCGTTCGTCTTCATCAGGTCATTGTCCGCAGCCCGCATCTGATCATGGGTTCTACTTTGATAATACTCTCGACGCTCTTCTGCTGTTTCTTCAGGAATCCTTGCCAGCAACAATCCACCGACAGAAATAACACCTGCGTGCTTTCCGTCTTCTTGGACCACACTGTCAAACTCAGGATACTCATCAGCTCTAACCAGCTCATACCCCTCACGGAGTTTGCCGGTTACGTTGATTCGATCCTCTTGCCCTGCAGACTCAGCCCTTATCCAACGGTGCTTATAGCCCGGAGGAGGTGGGGGAGCATCTAACCGAGAAGGAGGTGCCCAGCTTTTACGACGCGCAGTCTTTTCGCGAGTCTCAGATTCACGTTTACTGCGAGAAAGTTTTGGTACAGTTTTGTCGTTCATGACTACCTCTTCACATGTTTAGCGTATTCTTCAAGTGGAACCCCTAGCTTTTTAGCGATTGCAACCTCGCTGGGTTTCAACTTAATAGTACGGCGTGCTGAATTGTTGACTCCCGACGATCGGGTTGCAGGCGCCACCGTTTGCACGGGTCGGTTGGTCCTGTTATCTGGCGCAGCTTCTTCTTGGGGTGGTGTTGCTTCCCCAAACTGCTGCGGAAATAAATTACGCATTCTGCGATCTATCTCATCATAGTACTCGTCTGAAGTAGGGTCAAACCCTTCATTCTTAACAAGTTCTACGTGAATACCCCGCACGGTGTTGGTCATCACGATATTTTGACCAAACCAAGGGTTCTTTTCTGCCCAGTCCTCAGCCTTAGGATCAGCTGCTTTTTGCGGCTGTGGAGGAGGCGGTGCAGGCTGTTGTGCTTGGGCTACAGGCTCAGGTTGCGGCTTATTTAACTGTTGCTGCTCCCATATGGCCTGCGTAAGTCTTTGTTGCGCCTCAGTTTCTGTGTCAATATCGCCTTCTTCTCTGGCTCTCTTTATCACAGTTTTCAGTGCAGTGATCTGTGTTTCAACACGGCCCTTGGCCTCGCCTGCTCGCTCTGTAGCAGTCTGCTCATACCTTTTACGCAGCTCTTCGTGCTGAGATTGCACGCTTTTTGCATACTCCAAGGCAGACGCTTCACGACGTTCAGTCTCTCGTAAACGCGCTGTAAGCTTATCAATTCGCTTCTTTACCTTATCAGAATAGTCGTCTAGCTCTCCTGAATCAGGTGCAGCCTGCTCTTTCTTTTCAGAAGCGGCTTCTTGCTCAACGACAGGCTCTTCCTTTTCGGCGACTTTGGCATCACTGCCGTCGTCGTTCATTTCAACCGTCGTTTCTTCTTCGTTTTCACCAACGTCAAACTGGAGTTCTTCGTTCTTTGGCTCTGCCATCAATCTCTCCTTACATGTGCAAAATGTTTTCGGGATCAGTCACTATCCCTAAAATTTCGTCATCATTGAGGAGCCGGATTTCGCCTCCGTCAATCTGAATGCGTGATCCGGCATATCGGCCAAAGATCACCCAGTCACCTTCCTTGCACCACGGGCCGTCTGGAAACTTAGACGCATCCGCGTATGCCAAAGGCCCTGCCTTCAACACATAACCTACATTGGTGGCTAGTTGTGTCCTTTCCTGCGTTTCCTTGGCCAGCATGATGCCGCCCTTGGTAGTTGCAGCACCTCGGTATGGAAGCAAGGCAAGACGCCAGCCCGTCGGCTGGGGAATCAGATCAAGAACATTTTGCTCAATGCCCTCGTCTTTTACCTTTCCATCTTCGGTGTAAGCATCGTTAAGACTTGGCTTAGAGGTCTTTTCCTCTTTCTGCCACTTCTCTTCCAATGCAGTTGGTTTAGGCTCAGATTGCATATAGTCTCCTTTAGTCGTCCGAGTATTTCTTAACTTCGTTACGAATAACCTCATCAACGAGGCGAATACCTTCCAGACGGCCCATCAGGAAACGATAACGCTCCATATCGGAGACGGTTCCGTTCAACACAATCGCTTGTGTGTCCGATTCTAGCTTTCTAATTTCTTTTAGAACGCGCTCAGCGAACTCCAGCATGGTCGTTTTCCCATGTAAGCAGACGGTTTAATGCCACCGTCTGGAAGGCTTAGTAAATCTTTACTTTTTTGTTGCCGTCGCGTTTCCTGACAACTCGAGGTTTTGGCTTTGAGGCGGCCTTGACTGGGCCACCCTTAGCCATTTTGCGCGACTTACCTGCCTTACTGAGAGCAATAGCCACGGCTTGTTTTTGCGCGGCTTTCTTGCTGGCAGGTCTACTGGCGCCTATCTTACCTTTTTTCTCATAGGTTTTAACCAGTTCTTTTACATTTTTACCTATTGTTTTATTACTTTTTCCACTTTTAAGAGGCATTTTAGCCTCCTTTTGGCGCATAAATACGCTCTCTGGCTACAGCTGACCTTTCAGCTGCGATCTTTTCCTGAGATGCAATGCGCTCATCATTGGCCTGAGCGTTCTCTTGGATACGCATCTGCTCGTTCTGCAGGCTTTGCTGCTTCAGTGCAATGTCGGCCTGATCCTTAGCGGCACGCTGCTGCAGCTCCTGAGCCTTCAATGCCACCACGGGGTCCTGACCACCTTCTTCGCCGCCACCCATCAACTGAGCCTGCATCCCCTTCATCTCCATCATGTACTGAGAGACTTTGAGAGCCACAGTGGCTTCGCGCTGCATGTCGGAAACCATGTTGTCTGGATCGTTGCCGTACTGAGTAAACAGTTCAGCTTCTGCATCCTCCTCGGCCTTGAGTTTGATGTGATCCAGAATGTGCTTCTGCAGCTCAGTGGCAGCCATAGGATTCGCCTGTAACAACGGCGACATGCCCATAATCAGGTGTGATGCAATGTGAGAGTCGTGCTGCTGACCAGCAAAAGCCTGCAGCTGCTTGCCGTCTACCGCGTCGATGTTCTCGCTGGCAGGGTCTTTTGGCATCTGGTTGGTTTGTACCTTCAGAATGCCGTCGATGTCCCGCACGTTCATTGCCTGATACACACGGTAGTACGCCTCGTACATGTTGTGCATCTGTGGGGCGCTCTGAGCCAGCTGGAGCTGTGTTTGCGCCAAGGTAATACGCTGGGCAGCAGAGAAGATATTAGGGTCCGCTACGGGCAGCACAGCGACCATGTTGTCAAAGTCGCAACGCTTGACCGAACGACAGGCTCCGGGCACGTCATACGGGTACTCATCCGGCAGATACTCGCCGAATCCCTTGAACAACATCTCGAACTCTTGGGTCTGTGCGTAGTACAGGCGCTTGTGGATAGCTGACATCACCATTGAGCCACGCTCCAGAAGAGCTACTGTGGTGCCCACAGCGGCCTGTTGGTTGCCATCCCCTACCTGCATGTCTGCTGTGCTTGCAAGACGCTTACCGGCGTCCACAGTAAAGCCTAAGAGCGAGAAAAGGGTCTGGCTTGGCTCTTTGTACGGCATTGGCAGCAAAGAACTGCTCAATTCTGCCCCACCAGCGTCAATATCGCGCCATTCACCCGGCTGAATTGGGTTGTTATCGTCCGCTATACGCGCTCCCTTGGCTTTAAAGCCAGCAGGAAGGTTAGATAGCGTACCTGCGTCCAAAAGCTGCCTGAGAGCGGCTGTGGCGGTCTTAGAAAGGCCACCAATCAAGTGTACAAAGCCCAAACCGTATGCTCCGGGGCCTTCTACCAGCACATAATGCACAAAATACTCTTTTCGGCACTTGTATTCGTCGCCTTCGTTCCAGTTTCTGCAGATTTTCAGCACTTGGCCGGTGTTTTCGTCCAATGTAACGACGTAAGGCAACCTGATTCCGGTCGGATTGCCCTTTTCGTCCACATCCTCATAGCCCGGAATGTCTAAATCGACCTGAAACTCCAACAAAAACAGCTCTTCAGGCTCTCCGGTGGCCTCTACACCTACCAAACGGTCCACAGCGGCGCCAATCTGGTCAATATTTTGACCTGCACCGTCTGGATCGACCTCAATGTCCCGATATTCGCCCGCTACAACGCGCTTTTTGAACTCATTTGAGTCCATTGTGATGCGGTGAGTGATACGACGGCACTCAGACATGACACTGGAACCGTTATAGGGGATATAAAGGTCGTCAGGAAGCACCACTCGGCTGACCATGCGGCCCAGTGGGTAGTCATAATAGACTTTTTTGAAAGCAGAACCGCCGTATCCTGTGTAAAACAGCAACTGATCGAACTCCGGCGTGTACTCTTTCATCACCGTCGTGATCTGGTAGTTCATAAAATCCTGCACACGAGACGCCTGCTGGACCTTATCCAGCGTCTCCTTGCCCATTGTCTGGGTTCTGACAGGACCACCCGCCGGCATCAGCTCTTTAAACGCCTGCGCTTGGAACTGGACAATGGATTCGGTGAGCATTGGGTGAACAGCACCCGCTGCACCACGGAATGGCCTGCTGCGCTCTTCAAACTTCAGGCCCAACAGATCAAGGCCCTTGGCATACATTTGCTCCCAGTCACCTCGAGAACTCTTGTCTGCCTCGAAAAACGCCAATAAATCTAATGAAATCTGGGCTAGATCACCGTCGTCCATGTCCTCAGCGAGGTTGTCATAGAAGTCAGGGTCTTTTTCT
>Ga0255758_10001222_pt1 | contig 26777 bp, 24 predicted proteins | sample 011ome_24_FD_179958 | JGI IMG/M metagenome (GOLD analysis project Ga0255758, IMG submission 179958) | Coastal salt marsh microbial communities from the Groves Creek Marsh, Skidaway Island, Georgia - 011513CT metaG (version 2) | ecosystem: Environmental > Aquatic > Marine > Intertidal zone >...
TTGGCTTTTACATTCTCACCCACAGTTACATTTGAATTTAAATAGGCATTGTCGATTACTGTTAATCTGCTATTCATCGTCACATCATCGGTAACAAATAATTTGCTGTCTAAATATACGTCACCTACTACATGTAACTTGGAATTCAATGATACATCAGCAAAGACAAAAAGGTTTGAATTCAATGATACGTCACCTACTACATGTAACTTGGAATTCAATGATACATCAGAAAAGACAAACAGATTATTATCCAGCCGAGTATCGTCATATACATATAATTTGGAATTCACGAATATCTCTTTTGCTACAAATAAATTACTATGCAATGTAACGTCCTTCTGTACATCTAGTCGTGAATTTAAGGATACATCGCTATGTACATATAGTTTATCCAATGAGCCGTTATTAGTAACAATTAAACTTTTTGCATTTACATTCTCACTTACAGTGACATTTGAATTTAAATATGCGTTGTCGGTTACAAACAATCTACTATTCAATGTTACATCGTTATCTACAATTAATTCGGAATTCATCGTGACATTGTCATGTATATATAATTTGGAATTCATCGAGACATCACCGGTTACGAGTAATTTACTATCCAAATTAACGTCATCAGTTACATGTAATTGTGAATTGAATGAGGCGTCACTATGAACATATAACTTATCTAATGATCCATTATTGGTCACGATTAATCCTTTGGTCGTTACGTTCTCGCTAACCATTACACTTGATTTGAATTGTGCTGTCTCGTTTACGAATAAATTACTATTCAATGTTACATCATCATTCACATACATAGTAGAGTTAAATGATACGTCCCCTAAAACATAAAAGTTTGCATTAAATTGTATGTCATCGTCAGCTATATCTAATAGTGACCACGCAGGTCCAGTAGGACCTATTATACCATCTGTAATAAACCACAGCGACACGGTAATTGCACCGCCACCATTGCCTTCTACACACTTAATATTTATATAATCTCCTTCACTAAAATCTATACTTATATTGCTTACATCGATTGACCCACTTATGTTCGAAACCTCCACCCCCGTGGCTATACCCGATTTGTATATCTCAATTTTTCCAGGGGTCATCGGAGGAGATGTTGTTTTTACTCCAATGTAATTAAGTTTACAAGAATGTCCTATTAAAAATCCATTGTTAATGTTGTTATATTCGCTCATCCCAAATGAAAATATGAACCCTCCATTTGTTGATGTATTGAAAGAATTTGCTCCGGCCGATAATGCAAAGACACCTCCATTTGTTGCTCCCACTGGTCCGGTTGATCCAGTTGAACCGGTTGGACCAGTAGGTCCGATTGTTCCTGTTGGTCCAGTACCTAATACCGAATATGTAGGGCGAGAACATCCGAACGGAGCTGGTGTTTCAAGATCTGTCTTACATTCTCCTTCACATTCAGCATTTATTCTTTTTAATCTTCGTAAAGTTGTATATTGACTAGATGACATTTATAAATTAATTTCGTGTTTGTATAATAGATTGTCCGAAAAGAATTGATCATAATAATTTATTATATTTTGTGCGAAGTGAAATATTCAAGGTGTATATCATTTTGTTTACACTATGTAACTAAATGTATTTGATCATCATAATAGTTATTAAGGTATAAATAATATAATAAAAATATGTGGTTGAATAGTAAGTAATGGAGAACTTGGATTTAGATATCAACAATTATAGTATCAATGATATCGAAAAATTTTTTCAATTAACATCCAATAAAAAATATACAGCTGATGAAATTGAACTCAAAGAATATAATATTAGAAATACTCTCTTGTCAAGTGGACATATTGATAAATTTTTCAAACAAAATCTTATCGAGTTTTTAGATCGTGCAAAAAAATGGCTTATTTCGGTAAAATGTCATGTACCTACTCCCCCTACGGCTATCCCAATGAATTATAAATTAGACAAAAATGATGCTCCTTTGTTACGTGACCCCCCGTCTAGACAAGACGAATTGATTGATCGACCGGAAACCCAGTTCGTTTATGCGAATAATAGTAATAATTTCTTTCCTGGTAAATTAAATCAACTGGATACCCGAGTTATTACCAAAAGTTTAAATATTGACACGCGTTTTCGTGATAATTTGTATTCCACCCATAGCTCGGATTTTACATTACAGTTACCCACTAAGTTTAATAAAGTTGTTTCGATGAGCCTATCGTCATTGGAATTTCCTGTGTCGTTTTATAGTATATCTAGATATAATGGTAACAATTTTTTGTATTTAAGTGTTTCATATAGTGACGGTACAGATGGTACACTAATTGCTGATAAGGTTATTGTTTTACCAGATGGTAATTACAATTCAGCAGATTTATTGGAAAAAATTAATACATTGTTGTCTACTGTTGAAACTGGCGAAAATGACATATTCGCGTCTGTTCAATTATCATTAGATATTACAGAAAGTGGGTCGGGTACGGGAAAGGTAACCATAAAACCATTGGGATTGAATGCAGAACGAATAACCAATATTATAATGGATTTTAGAAGAGATATCAACGGAGTAATCGACAAAGTAGATGTTTCAACAAAAATTGGATGGAATTTGGGATTTATTGGACGTAGATATACCGGGAAGACGACATATACGGCCGATACCGTTATTGAACCTGCATCTACCCGCTATATATATTTAGCTATCGACGATTTTTGTAACAGTTCCCATAATCATTTTGTCAATGTATTTAATGACAGTATCATGAACCCAAATATTCTGGCTCGTATTTCAATAAAAGGTTCTTATTTTAGTTTGATTATGGAAAATGACTTCAATATTGTTACTGAACCACGCACCTACTTTGGTCCAGTCGATATACAACGACTTCGTGTTCGTCTGTTTGACGATCATGGTCGGGTTTTGGACACGAACCATTCTAATTTCTCATTTTGTTTGGATTTAAAAATGCTTTATGACTTATAATATTATCTTTTTATTGTATAGTGCTATACTACTATTCAATAATCATGGAAGAGTATATTTATGCTCAACAGTTAATTCGCGCAACTGGTGGGTATAGTATGGAACAACATTTCGGCGAAATACCCTATCTCGGAACAACTGGAACGGATTTAACCCAATTATATGACTTGACACATACACTCCAAGTTGACTTTGATGTGCGAATATTTAATGAAAAACTTGGAATATATAAGGATGAAACAAACGAAAATATTATAGATGACACAAATACCTCTATCTATGATGGTTCTAAAACAGATCGGGTTTCACTTACAACCGAAGAATTTATTGATAACATAAGTGCCGACCAAATTGTGTCGTTGGGTAAATATACATCATTGTATTCTGACTTTAACCGAATAACAAACACTTATTTTGGTTATGCCGACGGATTTGCATCGATATATGATGAGAGTGGTGCCGCCGACATTAATTCTGGTGTATTTACACCGTCTAATCTTATTGATATTTTATCAGAAAAGTATTACGATATTTCTCAAAATTATACTTATAAATTAAATGGTAATATCCAGATTAATGACTTGACAAATATATTAACATTCCTCTATGAGAAAAATCCGTTTGATAATCGTAGTGATGAAACCAGAGAATATGGGTTTGTTGCAGGAGACCGTATATTAGTTTCTTCCGGTATTACCATTTCGCTAGATTTAACCATATATAATGCTGATTATATTGAAAACCCGCTCTATAACAATTCGACATTATTAAAACATACTGTAAATGCACCGCTATTATTAACACTGCAAAATTTATCTTGATATTATCTTGATATAATTTAACTGAATAGAATTATATGTCATCTAGCGATACACCCAGAGTTACAGGTAAATCGTATGTTTTTCCAGCGGATGGTGGGTATTCTATACAACAAACCTTACCTGAAATACCTATATCCGACGATTTTTATGTACAGGATGCATTACAAATACGGATTGGTGCTGATTTCTTGAATAAAAAACTGGGTATTACGAAAGATCCTCAAAATGAACGAGTTCTTGAAATTGATTACGACGTCTCTAATAATAAATACGATATAGATCACCTTATACTTAGTGCAGAGGAATTAATTAATATTATAACAACTACTAATATTATTTCTATGGGTAGTTTGTCGACATTGTATAGTGACTTTAATTATACGGTATTAGAATATTTTGGTGCACCTTATGGTTTTTCTTCTCTATTTAGTGGCGAAGAATATTATAATATTAATGGTGGGGTGTTTGACGCTAGTGCTCTTATACATCTTATCAATGGTAATACATTTGATTTTGCTGGATCCTATGTATCCGACCTATCTGGAATAGTTAACCTAGATAATGTGGTTGATATCATTAACCATGCTTGCCAAACCGATCCTTTTGATAATCGGCCGACGGAAAATAATAAAACTTTCAAAGATGGGTTCATAGAGGATGATTTGATTTATATACAAAGTGGATTTTCAGTGAAATTATCAGTTGATGTTGAAGTAGAACCTTATGTTACCAAATTTAATGTTGGTCCCGAAAACCTTGCTGCCATAGATGCTTCTTATAATACATTGAATTATGTTGATAATCTTACGCTGGCCAAAAAAGAAACTACTGCGAGTACTCTAAATATTACACAGATATATACGGTGCCCCTTCTATTTGTCGTCTCTAATGCAACTGATTATAAATTGGAGACCTTTGGCGTTGAGTGGTCTAGTGTAGTTGATGAAGCATTGCAACTAGCAAACTGGTTATCTTGCTCGATATCAGCAAGTGGTAAACATCAAGCCGCAGTAGAAGAGTTTGGTGATATTTATGTTTCGTCCGATTACGGAACCTCGTGGACGATAACCGCCAATATGGGTAATGCAAACACGAATTGTATTTCTATATCTTATTCAGGACAATACCAAACGGCTAGTAATGGTATAGACATATTTGTATCTAACGATTATGGAATTACCTGGTCACAATCATCTATTGTTGGTAGTAATCAAATATTTGTATGTATCTCGTTAACTGGTAAATATCAATTGGTAATCTCCCTCGGTGACACATTTTATAGATCTGAAAACTATGGACAAACTTGGATAAAATATACTAACGAAAATAGTGATATATATAACTCAATCGCTACATTTCCGTCGGCCGGCGTTAGTATGTCGTATGACGGCAAATACCAAACAATTGTCTGTGAAAATATTTACAGATCCAATGATTATGGTATAACTTGGAATACTACCAATATTGTTACTGATGCAAATGGTTATTGGGACGATCATAATTGGTACGGGGTTGATATGTCATCCGACGGTAAATACCAAGTTGCTATTGAAATTATAGGTGAAATCTATGTCTCGTCTACTTACGGAGAACAATGGGCGAAAATCGATGTTCCCCTTGTTACTGATATTTTATGGCAAGGAATTTCTATATCGGCAAATGGACAATTTATGACTGCGGTTGCAAAGAATGGGGCGATCTATTTCTCTATTGATTATGGTGTAACCTGGAATAAAAATGATAATCCTGACCTGGATAATAAGGAATGGAGATGTGTATCAGTTTCTTCAAATGCACAATATCAATTGGCCGGTGTCTATGGTGGCGGTTTGTATGTATCCAAATTGGTGTAATATTATCTAGATATAGTTTACACATGCCATATAAAACTCGTAAAGTACGTAATAAGGAATGTTATCGTGTATATAACCCTGTTACTAAGAAAACATTTGCCAAATGTGCTACACGTGAAAATGCTTTAGCACAACTACGTTTGTTACGTGGTATCCAAAATAATAAAACGTTTCGTAAGCGCATCACTAGTAAACGAAGGGCGCGACCATAGAATACATATTTACATACTTTTTGGTAAACATGTATAGAGTTATTGGTTCAAGTAATACATATACATGCCGTTTATAAACAAAGATGTGTATTTTACACACCTTTTTTTACAATATAATATAGATAATGTTCTCATATGTGGACATGTGCAATATGGAGAGTACGCCAGACAATGTCTTTTGGAAATGAAACCGACCCATAAAACTCTATTATATATAAGTGAACCAGTTAACAACCTGAATACGTATAAGTATTCACAACTTGGAATAGAAAATAATGAATTTGATATACTATTCGGATGTATCAATCACGATCCAAAGAACAACCGTTTTAAGTATCCTCTCTATGTTTTTACTAGCAAAATATCTGATATCACTATGTTGGCGCGGTTTGAAGCAACCAACCTTTATGTCAAGGAACTAACTGATGAAGAAATCCTGGCAAAATCTTACTGTACGTTGATTGCTAGATGGGACCCCGGTAACACCCGTACTTGTATAGCAAACTATCTCGTAGACTTAGGTGATATAACACGCCCATCTTTATTGTTTAACAATTGTCCCATTGAAGAAACCGAACGGTTAGATGCTATGGGTAAGCACAACTATTTAAAAGAATTTAAGTTTAATATTTGTCCTGAAAATTATGACTATGGCAATGTCCCTGGGTATATTACTGAAAAACTAATGGATTGTTGTCTAGGAGGAGCCATTCCAGTGTATGCAGGCAGTATTGATGAATACGATAGAAAGGTCTTTAATATGAATAGAGTTTTATTTTACAATTCAAAAGATCCCGATAGTATACAAAGAGTTTTTTCAACCGTTGCCATATTATTGAATGACCCGGATAAATTCCTGGAATTTTATAGACAGCCGGTATTTTGTGATACTGCATATGAAACAATTGAACTACTTAAACGCGATAGTCATGACATGATGAAATCGTGGAAGTAAAGTATTCACTATGCCGTACTTGTTGAACAATCGAATGTATATCCCAAATAAAGAGAGTGATCCTTTGTACTTGTTTCGAAAATATTGTATTGATCAGAACATGTTGGGTCATTACATATACAGGTTCTCAAATCGCCTGATTTATCTTCGAATATTTCCCCACAAGAATGATAGTATCCGACTTCTGGTAAGTGAGGTACCATATCTCTATCATGGACAACTCTATGTAATTTGTCACCCATTATTGTATTCACACAATCTGCCAATTCTGCATTACCTACCTTAGGTTGTCCAAAATTATATACAATGGTTTGAATATCATGTCGTTGCAGTTCCATTGCTACTAATTGACTAATCGCAGCACCATATGAATGACCGGTTAATATGACAGGGTTCTTATATTGTTTATTCAACGGAATAATTGTATTGACAACATATTCCTTCACGTTCTCGCAAGACTTGTAAAATCCATCATGTACTTTACTATTACATTCTGGATAAGTTTTATAGTCTACTTTGAGAACCTCTGCATCATCTATCCAATTTTTGATAGAAGAAGACCCTCTAAACGCTACATATATTGTATTCGCAGATGGCAGTATACCAATAAACCCTTGTAAATTGGTCGGTTTATCGTAAATAACGCCTTTTACTACAAAACCTTTTGCATATTCAGTTAGTACCATTGTCTCGTAATTGTCTTTCCCACAATATGCCGCCGAACTTAACCACAAACTCGTATTCATAGTCTTCGCATCAAATGCATATGTTCTCGTAAATAGAACGAATGCCAATAGGTATATTGGAATAAAGGAGAACATATTAGAATATAGGAAGAAAATCCTTCTAATAGTTTGTAAAAACATATAAAAATATCATTATGATTACTATACCAAAGGTTCTCGATCTCAATGTTTACATTGAGTGAAGAACAACAAACTATATTAAATGAAATTCGAGACGGTTCCAATGTTATGGTAGATGCGGTTGCGGGAACTGGTAAAACTACCCTTATTTTGTCCATTGCCCGAGAACTTTCAGACCTACGTATTTTACAGCTAACGTACAATGCGTCTTTGCGTAAAGATGTAAAAGAAACCATTGAACAAAACGAACTTACGAATATTACAGTGCATACATATCATAGTTTGGCAAAGCGGTATTACTTATCCACTGGATATACCGACACAGAAATTAGGCGATTATTGTTCAAAGAATTGCCTCCAAAAGAAGTTATTAGCGACATTGACCTCTTGGTTCTCGATGAATGTCAAGATATGACGTTATTATATTTTCATTTGATGGTTAAATTCTTGAAAGATTATAATAAACCTGTACAGTTATTAATTCTAGGCGATTATATGCAGGGGCTATATGAATTCAAGGGGGCTGACATACGCTTCCTCACATTGTCTGACATTATATGGTCGGATTTTTGTTTATTGAGAACCCCTACATTTAAAAAATGTACCATGAAGATGTCATTTCGGATAACAAATCAGATGCGTTCCTTTGTAAATAATGTCATGTTAGGTGAAGATAGAATGGACGCATGTAGAGACGGTGATGTTGTTACCTACATACGCAATTCCCGGTATAATATGTCAAAGGTTGTTGTGGCAGAAGTAAACAAATTGATGGAACAGGGAGTGAAACCTTGTGAAATATTTATATTGGGTAATTCGGTTAAGGGTACTAATAGTAATATACGTTATTTGGAAAATACGTTAGTCGAAAAGGATATACCATGCCATGTCCCTATGTTAGAGAACGAAAAAATGGACGATCGTGTTATTGATGGGAAAATTGTGTTTTCGACATTTCATAGCGTTAAGGGACGACAGCGAAAGTATGTATTTATTGTAGGTTTTGACAATTCATATTTAAAATATTATGCACGAGGACTACCCAGGGATGTTTGTCCCAATACACTATATGTCGCTGCTACGCGAGCCACCCAAGGTTTGTATTTACTAGAAACATCGGGGTATTCTAGTAATCGTCCTCTCGAATTCTTAAAAATGAACCATATTCAGATGAAACAGTGTGATTATATTGCATTCAGAGGCAATCACCAGAGTATTTTTCAAGATGATGATGAGAATGATGAACTATATAACAATGTTATTAAAAAACATGTTATCACGCCGACTGAACTTGTACGTTTCATTTCAGAAACAGTAATCGAGAACATTTCACCTATTATTGATCGCATATTTGTCAAAGAAAACGAGAACATGGATACACTGGATATCCCTACGGTTATCGAAACCAAACGAGGTTTTTACGAAGAAGTTAGTGACCTGAATGGCATTGCTATTCCATGTATGTACTATGATTACCTTAAAGAAATATGGTCTTCTAAAAACAAAGAGGAGAACCTGGATATCAATCAAGAAACAGATACAGACACTGAAAATATCGAACAAGAGGAGAACCTGGATATCATTCAAGAAACGGAAACAGACACTGAAAATATCGAACAAGAGGAGAACCTGGATATCATCCAAGAAACAGATACAGACACTGAAAATATCGAACAAGAGGAGAACCTGGATATCATCCAAGAAGATCAAAATGTGGATGAGCCAGCTGGAAATGTATTACTCGACATTATAAACAATAGTATTCAAAATATGAGATCAAATGAACACATATATTTAAAACAGATTGTCAATGAGTTACCTGCGCAGATTGAAACCATTGAAGACTATTTGTATATTGCAAATGTTAGCGTTGCTGTACAAGAAATGTTATATTTTAAATTAAAACAGATCGATAGGGATGAATACAAATGGCTGACCGAAGAAATGGTGATCGCATGCAAACATCGGTTGCGCACTGTAATCGGACCAGATTGTAAAAACGAAATGCCCCATGTGGAAGATACAATCATACACGCAACGTCTGATGAACAACATACAAAAATCGACGAATATTTAACTACCATTTTTGGCACTTCTAGACAATTCCGTTTTACTGGTAGGGTCGACTTGATTACTGAAACTACTGTATGGGAACTGAAATGTACATCAGAAATAACGATCGAACATCTAGTTCAAGTAATCGCATATGCATGGCTATGGAATATGCGAACCTATGACGATGAAGAACCGGAACCAAAAGTATTTAAAATATTCAATATAAAAACCGGAGATATTCTCAGATTAGACGCTACTATGGATGAATTAAACCATATTATGTCGGAACTGTTATTGGGTAAATACCAAGAAATCGATCCTAAGACAGACGAAGAATTTATAGCTGATTGTCATACTATATTGAAGTAAGTTGAAGTAAGTAAAATAGGTAATCAATAATTACATATTTTGCCTGAATGGATTAGGGTGCGGCAGACTGGGTAAAACGCTGCACGCATTCCCATAGCTTTGCCGACTCTTGTATATTAAACGCACCGCGTTTTTGCGCTAGGCCAACAAATCCTACAAGTACATTCAATGCAGCATTATCGTCGGTAATTGGCATATTAATTAGGGTCATTTCACGTGAAGGTTCTGCCTCAGGTTGGGTAGTAGTTGTCTTATTGGAGGGATCCATAATATATTGTTATACACAATGTATTATCTATATAGTTTGTGGGTATTAATTATATTTGTGTTTGTTATTTTCACAGGTAATGTTATCAAGTATATGCTACATACAACCGACAATTTATTTTTTTCTATTTGTTATACGGATAAACGTATAGCAGAAACCACGTATATCGTAATGCATATCTTGAATGATATTATTATAAATACTAATAAACCACAACATGTTATTCATGTTTTAATTGATGATGAAATGGACGCTCATACATTTGGAGTTGCCTCATGGGAAACAAATCAGATATGGTTAAACGCGAACAATTTCGGCAAAATGATGCTATTAAACGACGTTTTATTCGAATTAAATGTATCTGTGTTATTGCATGAGATATTCCACACATTTGGTTTAATCGGAGGTTCTCGAAGTTATTCATATATTCGAGGAAAAAATGATACGCCTCCCTTTGTATACACAGGAGTGAATGGTGTAGAACAATACATTCATGTCTTGAAAATGAACAACAAAGCGACCGACAATATAAAATATCTACCATTAGAGGACGATTTCGGTGAAGGGACAGAATTGTCTCATCTAGAAGAAGGCTTTGATAATGATTATAGCAACGAACCTCGTATTATTGATGATGTTTCCTACCCGATACTTAACAATGAAATCATGACTGGATTGTTAGGAGACCACAACTATATTACATCCATTTCTCTGGGATTACTACAAGACATCGGTTTTACTGTAAACTACAATTCCCAATATATCAATAATACTGGAAAACACATGAGGTTCATATAAAGTTCCCACTTGTGGGACTTTGATGTTATATCTTTGATTTATCTCAGAAAAGAAATGGCATCGCTCATTAAAAATGGACAAAAATAAATGTCCAATTTTGATTTCCCGGAAATAGTTTTGTAAAAAGCACCCTCAAAAAACCGATTTACACCATAATGCAGCAAAACCGATATTATATAGTGAAATTAGTGTTACCATAAAAATATATGTATATTCCGCGTAAAACCATTTAGGAGAAACATGTCACCCTATATAAAGGTTACAATGGTGACAGAAAACTCCAAATTTGTCAAACATACATATAGTTGTGAGAATTGTTACTATTATACGAGTAGTAAGGGAGACTATAACAAACATTTAATGACTGCAAAACACATTAAGGTTACAAATGGTGACATAAAACTCATGAAAACTCATGCCTGCGAATGTGGTAAGGAGTTTAAACATCGACAGGGTCTATCACGGCATAAGAAGGTATGTGATGTGTTTATACCCATGGTGGTACATACAACCTCATCAAATATAGAGGAACCGACCGAGGTCCAACTATTATCAAATACAATTATGGAATTGGTGAAACAGAATAATGATTTCAAACAACTATTGGTAGAACAAAACAAACAGATGATGGAATTGGCTGGTAATGCAGGCAATAATCACCATAACACTACCACAAATAACAACAAATTCAACCTCAATTTCTTTTTGAACGAGACATGTAAGGATGCCATCACGATGAATGAATTTATTACATCAATGGAAGTCTCTATGGACGACTTTATTCGAACGGGAAATATAGGTTTTGTGGATGGTATTTCAAAGGTCATGGTAGAGCGCATCAAAGACATGGAATTGCATACACGTCCGATGCATTGTACAGATTTAAAACGCGAAACGATCTATATTAAAAATGAGGATAATTGGGAAAAAGAGGACAATGAAAAGACACATTTACGCAAAGCAGTCAAGTGTGTTGCTAATAAGAATTACAAACTATTGAAGAAATGGTTTGATAGTAGACCAGACGTAGAAAAAATCGGAAGCCAAGACTGCGAGGACTATTTCAAGTATTACAAAGCGTCACTCGGGGGGTATGACAAAGAGGAAGATAAGAAATTTGAGGAGAAAATTATAAAAAATATCATGAAAACGGTGACAATCAATAGAGAACCGGCAATTGTAACGTAAAAAAGAGTTTTTTAGTAGATTACATATTACTTGGTTGGTTACTTGGCTAGGATAAATTCGTTAGTATCTGAGTTGTATGTTCCGATAGGTTGAGTGGTTGGAGTAGGATAACTGTAAATGTTCGAGTTGGCGTCTTTGAAATAGGTTGTATCGGATACTGTAACAGGAGTGATCTTGATATCAGTCTCAGGAATTGTATCGACAGTAGTTTTGGTAGGGGCTTTCTTTGTTGTTCGCTTGGCTTGCTTGCGCTTAGGTTTCTCGGGTTCGAGTTCAGTGACGAATTGCTCAGGCACAAGTTCGTTTGTTACAGACATACCGTCAGTTTCCTCCGTTGGTGGAATAACCGGTGTATCCTTCTTTGTTTCTTTCTTAGTTAATGTCTTTTTGGTCGCCTTCTTGGTCGCAGCCTTAGGTGCTTCCTTTTCATCTTCTTTTGTATCCACGACAGGCTCGGCGTTCGCATTATCTTGACTGGCATCTATGGTAAGCTTAACCATTTCATTCAATAATTCTTCTTCGGCATTTTGAACTTCCTTCTTGGTCGTAGTCTTACGAGTGCGCTTGGGAGCTGGGGGAGTAGTAGTAGTAGTAGTAGTAGTAGTAGTAGTAGTATCATTAGCAACATCATCGGCATCGGCAGCAGCAGTAGGTTTCGTTGTTTTTTTAGCGCGAGGTTGCTTTACTGGCTTGTTTGCCTTTGCAATTGCCTTCTTGCGGTCGGCAATGACCTTACGAATTGTCTTTTTATTTTCCTTAGCAGCGTCAAGGAACCCCTGAACCATTGTCTGCTGTTCTTCCACAGAACCAAACAGACGGATCTTTTCTAGATAAGCATCTTTCTCCATTTCGAAATCGTCGCCTAGGATGTTGTCCATCATATAATAGGCGAATTGAACGAACTTGCCATACTTTTCAGGAAGGGTTGGCTTACGCGCCTTGGTTTCTACCACAGGAGCAGTACCGGAGACATTCTGAGTAACAGGAGAAGACATGTTGTTTTGACGTGATTTGATTTGTAACTAATAAGTTGTTAAACTGATACTATTACTTATATGTAAAAAAAGTTTTCAATTTTCTAGATACAATCAATAGTATTGTTACAATCGTGTATCGTTCAGGTGTATGTCCCAATAAAAAACACCCCTCGCGTGTTTTTTATTTTATTTTATTCTGTCTCATTTTTATTTTTGGTCGGTGTAACTATTATCATATTTATATTGCTTTATTGTTTTATGCAGCAGGCGCATCATCTCTTGCCAATTGTACAAGGTCATTCAATAATTCATCCTGAACATTATTGATCTCCTTTGTGGCCGCCTTCTTGCGAGATTTCTTCGCAGGTGTAGTAGATGTAGATGCTCCATCCTCTTCACTTACTACCGGAGCTGCCTTCTTTGCACGTGGCTTGCGAGGAGGCTTGTTTGCATTGGCAATGGCTTTCTTACGGTCGGCAATGACCTTACGAATTGTCTTCTTATTTTCCTTAGCAGCGTCAAGGAACCCCTGCACCATATTCTGTTGATCTTCCACTGAGCCAAAGAGATTGATCCTTTCAATATAAGCATCCTTGTCCATTTCGAACTCATCGCCTAAAATGTTATCCATCATGTAATAGGCGAATTGCAGGAACTTACCATACTTTTCAGGAAGTGTCGACTTATGCGCCTTTGTCCCAGCAGCCACTACCGGAGCGGCATCGGATACATTCTGAGTAACGGGAGAAGACATGTTGATTTGATTTGTATTTAGTTGTTAAACTGATGCTATTAGATAATCGTAAAAAAAGTTTTCAATTTTTTACGATTATCTAATATAAGAATTTTTGATTTCAAGTATGTTTGAGGTTACACCGACAATTTCAATTTATTGAACGCTCCCCCAGAGTTGTACTTATTTAACAACGACGATAGTAGACGATATTTGCTGTTATCATAGTGTTGGTCATAACCAATAGTTAGCGATATTTCAGTGAGCTTTGCCATTAATTCGATACCTTTAATAGATTGAGTTCTCGTGGATATAGGATCGGTTAAACCATTGATTAGGTTGAATACATGGATAAAATCGCCAGTATAATCTTTGTCGTTATGAAGAGTATGTGTCATTTGAGCAATATCGTCTAATAGGTCACTTCCCTTGATCACGTCATTTGATTGTGATGACATTATTTTACTAGATGTTAATGTTACTGTTCGTGTATCTCCTACGATATCCACTTGCACATCATTGTCGAATGTACCAATTGAGGTATCTGCCTGACTGGTCATTCTGTAAAATAATCCGGTTTCAGTATTCGTTGCAATTTCGGTTAGGGCGCTCATTATTCAGAAGATTAATGGTATGTATGCAATGGTATAATGGTGGTTACAATTTCAATTTTTTAGATGGATGGAGATTAGATAATATTGAAGGCGGCTAATTTCGCTTTTAATTGTGCAGATGCCGAGCGTAGAGTATTACTCGACTGTTTCAACTCAGTACTCGCCTGTTGAATTGCCATAATATCCACATCACTTGACATGGCAATACTTACTCCATATTCACATAGTGTATTCCAGTTATCAATCGTTTCGACTGATTTTGCAATAATATTCTTCTCCTCGGTCGATAAATCTGCATCAGCCAATGAAATATCTGAGGGAGATACAAAATGTTCTATGTATTGCATCGCACAATTGACTTCGTCCATTACACTATCAATAACCACTTTTGTTTCGTGTGCCGATTTCGGTAATTGGATGGCCGTAGTAGAGAAGACCGTTTGTTTGAACCTACCGAAGGTTTCGGATAAATTGACTACTCTGCGTAGTGCATTCGATATATTTGTCAAAAACCCAATATCAGTGATAATACTGACATTTTGTAATTTCAGAATAAAGCCGTTGAATAAGTCACTCAGGTCATCTGCCGCTTGGGCAAACTCATTGAAACCTTCGATGTCGACATCTAACTCCATTTGTTTAGTCTCATTCACGATGTTTGAAGCCGCTGTAAACAATTCATTATAATCATCTATTGTTCCCTTCCCGTGAAAATCGGAACACTTCAATTCATGTGCATATGATTTTATTTCATCTAGTAGGACATTCGCAGAGCTATCTACGTGTGCAATGTCGTTATATGTCTCAATTGTTTGTGATAAGTTCTGATGAATTTGAGGATCATATAACTCTGGATCAGTCGTGTCAAATGTGGTTTGGATAACATCGGACCCTGAAACATCAGTACCTTCTTGGTTACTAATCTCGTAACCCTCGCCGGTAATAGTTTCACCAGATATCGTATTCACAATCACTGGTATATTGAGCGAAATGTCGGGAACCGCATTTGCACTCGGGTCACTAGCACCCGAGCCACTAGCACTCGTGCCACTATCACCCGAGCCACTAGCACTCGTGCCACTATCACCCGAGCCACTAGCACTCGTGCCACTATCACCCGAGCCACTATCACTAGTATTTGTAGTTGTATCTCGTGGAGTTCCGTTTGTACTACCTGGCATGGTTTATATTATACATAATTATAATAAATATTAACAATAATATAATTATATCGTTCTAAATGACTGCAAATATGGTAATACATATACAATTGTGATTACAACATTACAATATATATGAGTATATGAACCATCTCAGTTGTTATAGTTAGTGCCACCGGCGACGGTGACGACGATACCTTCTACCGTAGCCATGATGATGATGACCGTAGCCGTAGCCGTAGCCGTAGCCGTAGCCAAGTCCGTAACCATAGCCAAACAATGGATAGGGGTTATAATACGCTGGATAATAAAGCATATATATATCAAAACCTATATAATATATAACACTAATTTTTTAACTAAATGTTAGCATACATGGTAAGAAAGTACATATACAAATACATAATTACAATACTGCATGTTGTAAATTACAAAATAATAATTTCGTTTCTAATTGTTATTTTACTTCTATGGTTTAACATACATTTGTATCACGATTTATGTGTTACATAGTGCTCGTATGAAATACGATGTTTATTTTTTTTGTTTATTCTATAACTTTCTATCACTTTCTATACTCTTATCTAACACCATATATAACCTTATTATAGGCGATAATTATTGATGCATTCACTATGGTTACACCATTCAAGATTTAAACCCCCCCCTTTTCTTTCTCAAAGGAAATCGGCGTTATACATATATGGTTCCGTTCGGAACTCGTATTATTCACATTCAGTTTGCCATGTTTTCGCATACATCCACGTTTATGGGCAGCAAGTGCCTTCAAATTATTGGCATTGTATGATTTACACAAGTCACACTTTAACCCAGATTTTACTATCGGAGCAGAATACTTGGTAGACAAATATTTATCCAAGCAAGGGAAACGAATTTCATCTAATTGAGCGAGAACGCGTTTCTGACTGTCTTTGAAAACATCGACAACCGCCGCCTTTTGGCTAATAAACAGCTGATACTCGTTATTAATGTTCTCTAATAAGTCCTTGGGTATCGTGAACTCGGTATTAGTGTTAGATTTTGCGAAATTGCGCATCTGGTTATATAAATTATCGATAATACTCACTGCAACTTGGATCTTGTCCGATGAATATTCTGCATTATGAACAAAGACTATAACGTTATTGTTATGCATTTCAATTTGATAATTATTTTTGCCAGATATTCCACTGTTCTGTGACAATACTACTCCGCATACGTTTTCGTCACTAATCATTGTCCTGCAATTATTAACATCTTCCGATCTCACGTTATGGTCTATATCATAATTTTGTACGATAATTGCTTGATGTCCAATCCGTTTCAGAAAAATCGTATTATTATGCATGCCCATCTTTTTCGATGAAATATCCGCACTGGTAAATGTCTTTGAAAGTATACTAGTCAAATGTTTATCATCACTTGCTGATGTAACTGTTCTATCTGACGGGGTTATCATGGATTGTATATCAGCAACTAACTTTGAATATGTTTCAGGATTTTCGAAACCGGTTGATCGAAGAGTGGAAATATTCTTGTTGATACGGTCTTCGCTAGCAGAAATGAATGAATATATTGGTTGTTGAATATTCTGTATCATGAGAGTAGTTTTCATTTCGAATGATCCCATTATATCCTTTATTTGTGCAGAACTAGATGCATTTTCTAGTCGTTGCATATCAGATGATATAGATGTATAAAAATCTTCCATTGTACCTTTTATCTGAGCATAATGATGATTATCGCCAGGGACAATCTTATTGATCATATCGACTAACTCATGTTTTAACGCAATACTATTTGCTTCGAAGGCCTCGATAATATGGGATTTGTCAGCAGATTTATCGTGTTCAAGTTTCATTTCAATGTCAGACAACAATTTGCTGGTAGCAACATTGATATCATTCAACTTTGAATTAATGATAGTTTCAGAGAGTGGTTCAAGTGCAATAGATGTATAATCGAAACGACCAAGTAACTCTATTATCAGTGCATTTACGACATTAACATCAATGTGAGGATGATTTTTATAAAAATCTACGACTTTTGGATCGTTAATCTTTATACAAGACATGTGGAATATAAACTAATATAAGATATGTTTATATTATATTCGTTATCTTGTTATTTTTTTCAATATTACATGGTTAATTCACTGACAGTATCCGATCTATCATTGAAAGTGGGGGTATTATTAACCGACGAACAATATTTGGATATTTGAAAAAGCTGTGTAGTAGTTCCCGACGAGCAATCCATTGATCTTGATGTACCTGCCGGTTTTTGAGTAACCTTATTTTGACGAATTGTCGTTGATTTCGAAGATAATGCTTGGACAAGGTTCTTGTTATCTTGTTCCAACTTCGCAATATATTTGATGAGATCGTTATATCTAGTCTTCAATATACAATTCTCGTAGCAGACTGTATCGAGTATATTTTTCCGCTTCATAATAAAATATAGTAATATATTTCATTATTCCTAAATAATATTTGTTACCATAAACCGGCATAATGCAAATAATATGATTATACATTTGTAATTACAAAATCAGACTTCTAATATTTGTATTCTACAAAATATTGGGTTACACTACACTACTACCTTACCATATATGGTGTCATTTGTTTAGGTCAAATAATAATTTTGTCTGCGGATTTTTTTCTATTCTAATATTATATGTCAATGGAGACAAACGGAAAACCTAGTGCGCCATTTCAACAATGGCAAAATTTCAGCTACCCTCCTTACGCATACGAGCCTAAGGACGATGACGCCAAGGTCATCGAAACAGTCACGGATTCTGAGCGGAACCTTACCAAGGGTCAGGTCAGTATTACAAAGGACATCCACGCAACTACTCTTGGTCTGCGTGACGCAGTCGAGAGAGGCACTCTGGCGAGTGCTAAGTCTATCGACAAAAATACAACCTATGTTAGTTCTGCCGTTGAGCGTAACGGCGGACAGTTAATGGGTGCCGTTCAAGGCAGCGGTGGAAAGATTATGACTGCTATCGAAAAGGTTGCCGGTGAAAATCGCCTTACCACCACTGTTACTGACGCAGCCAGTCGCCAAGCCGCTGCTGATAGTGCTCGTGATTTGGCTATTGCCATTGAGCGTAATGGTGCTAATTCAGTCAATGCTACTCAGAACGCAAACACTACTTTGTTAGGCTCTATCGAACGCAATGCTGGTGAGAACCGCGTTACCACAGTTAACGCACAAGGTCAGCTTGATGCCAAATTAACTGATGTTCGTCATTCTATTTTGAACGATGTTAACCGTACAGGTGCTGAGATGGTTAGCTCCAATATTCAAAGCTTGAATGTTTTAACTAAGCACGTTACCGATGGTGCTTGGGAGACGCGTTCAGCATTGAACCAGGGATTTAACGCAAACGCAGTTGGTATGGAGAGAATTAAGAGTGAATTGTCATCCCAAGAAGCAGACCATTATTCATCTATCATGTTAGAGCAACAAAAACTCGGTCAATTTCTGACTTCTAAGATGGACGGACAATTTGCCGCTACCCAGATGGAGGTCCTTAAATCCAAATCCGATTTAAGTGCTCAATCTGCTCAACAGTTTGCCGTTGGTCAATTAGAGCAACAGAAGATGGGAGCCTGCATCTCTGCTCAGATGGCAGAGGCGAAATACGATGCTCTTAAAAACACACAGGAACTCAGTAAGCAGGTCGCCGAGTGCTGCTGTGCTCTTAAAGAAAAGAACGACGCAATTGATCGCGAGCGTCTACGCGACAACCTCAGCGTTGCAGCCAATGATAACAATCGTTTACAACTACTTGAACAGGCCCGTCAGGGTTCTGGTATATTAGGTGCCGGCATTCTTCCTGGTGTTGGTCCATTGGGAGCAGGTATTCTTGGTGGATATGGTGGATATGGTCACGGTGGTCACGGTGGAGTTGGTCCCTATGGCAACCATGAAGGTTACAACAATGTGAATGTGTATCCTGGTCGTGGTAGAGGTAGATCTCGTTCCCGTTCCCGTTCCCCTCACGGTCGCGGAAGGGGGGATTGAAGGTGCGAGGGGTCATTAGATAGTTCTAGTTCTTATTGTCAAAGTGATACTGAAAGCGACTGTTCGTCGTCTTCCTCATCATCATCAAATAGTTCTTGTTCATCGTCTTCCTCATCGAGTTCTAGTGGAAGTGAAACATCGGAAGACATATCATCTGGTATGATTGATCCAAGATGGTTTATACCTGGACCAGCCGGTCCACCTGGAAAGGATGGAATTGACGGAAAGGATGGTAAAGATGGTAAAGATGGCAAAAACGGTAAAGATGGAAAAGACGGCATAGGGAGCATCGGTCCCAAGGGTGATCTTGGCGCTACTGGTGGTTCTGGACCAACTGGCGATCCGGGTCCAGAGGGACCTCCTGGTTTACAAGGTGATAAGGGTGATACTGGTGATACTGGTCCAACTGGAAATAACGGTGAAACTGGTATGCGTGGACCACCAGGCGAAGCAGGATTTGATGGGTCAACCGGTGTCAGAGGACCAACCGGACCCAGAGGGCCAACCGGACCCAGAGGAGAACAAGACGACTAATCATCCGAAGTCAATCCATATAATTTAGAAATTTTTAGTATGAATGAATGCATAATAAAAATTAAGCGGTCAATTGCATTACAGTGATTGAAGCAGTAACCTGCTGAATTGGATTACCTGTACTAGCAGAACCATATAAATTGACAATTTCGGTAACAGAAGATGTATTTACTAGCTGTAAATGACATCCATATGCTGGCGTTTCAAGCAATGTAGCTTCCGTAAAATCGTCGTCTCCCAATAACACTATGAAGCTGTGGCTTGATTGCGACATTTCAGTTTGTGTACCAAATGTCCCTCCTGGAACAATGGAATTAGAATTCTTTATTAGAGAAAATTGGCTTTTTTCGGCAGGACATACATGAATTGATATCATATAGTTACCTGGTTTCCAAAACCATAGCTTGGCAGACTTTTCTTCATGTATACAATCACCAAACATAACAGAATGTGTGTCAAATATAACAGGTTCATCCACAGGCAACACTTGTTCTGTTGAACTATACGCAGTTATAAATGTTTGGTATATCAGACCGTTTGTAATAAATGTGTTTCCAACCGGTCCAGTTGGTCCCAATTCTCCTGGCGATCCCGTTGGACCGATTTGTCCAGTTGGTCCAGAAGGTCCAATTTGTCCGATCGGACCAATATATCCTGTGGGACCAGTATGTCCAGTATAAAGAACCTGTCCTTGTGGCCCTGTATCTCCGGTCGGCCCAGTCGGCCCAGTCGGCCCCGTTGGGCCGGTTTCCCCGATATATTCCATTATATTAGAACAATCAATATAACCAGCAATACCAGTGTATCCGTCAAATATGTCCATTCGTAAAGGACATGTACATAATTCGTCGAAATAGAAAATACTATTCGTTAACAACTTATTACAAGTACTACAATAGGACGCCTTCGCATTGTTTGAAATATCACGCATTACATTACAAGAGATGTCGAGTACTAAGACACCCGATAAGTCCATTATATATTATATTATAGCAAGATATTATTACTAAAAATATTTCATATGCATATATGCAGTTAGTACAGTTATAAATACAATTTCAATATACCATTGTTACAAAAAAACGCTATAATTTTGTAATTACAGTTGTAATTACAAAATCAATGTATTGTTTACATACAAATCCGGCATTTTTACGTTTTTGTTTTGGAGATATAGTTCTCCTGAAAGGGAATAAACATTTGTGTGTAAAAGTAACTATATGTCGGGAAATATATTCATCTTACCCAGTGGGCTATGCATTATCGCATTCATAATATGCTATGTTCGATCGATTGAATACGATGAGGACGAGGATGCTCTATATGAGGGGTTGGTATAGTCAATTTACATTCGTCCTTTTCTACGCTTGGTCGATGTTTTCCGTCTATTGGGGGATTTCCTTTTACGGGTCGACTTAGATGTATTCCTTTTACGTTGTTTACGTCCTCCTTTGGTACATTTGTCTGATAATACCTGGTTCTCGATATATGATAACTTCCCCATTTTCATATATACTTCCGACTGACAATGGTCGGCACTTACTACATTCCCTCCCATACGTGTGTTCAACGAAGCGATTATCATTGTATTGTCGCCCTCTGTTTCTATGGCAAAGATCTGATGCTTCCCATTGAGAACATTGTCCAAATAAGATAGTGGTATTACCACGCCGTTTATGCCAAATATATTCATATTCAGGTTTGGACCACTAATAATGTTCTCGTTACGAGGTTTATGGGCATTATCTAGATCTTTGCATTGATAGACGATTTTGTTTGCATCTAAGGTGTCAGTCTCAATGTATCGTCGTAATATATCTCTATTGATAATACCAAGTTGCCTATCAAATATGAACAATAAATTATCCTTATCTTTAATAAATTCACACAAGTCCTTGTCTTCTTGTTCAAAAATATCAAATCCTGTTAGGCCAATTATATCAAAAGGGAGTTTTTTCTTATATTTTTCGATAATTATATCATCTCGTTTCAACAATTCGGCATAATCATCTTTGTCACTTGGTTCATCCTCAAAACTAGGGATTTCCCATTCGTCGTCTTGTAATTCGTTTGTAAGATCTAGATTGGCGTTATCCATATCCCAATCTCCACTATCATAACTAGCAATACTATTGTCGTCAGATATTTGTGAAATGTCCAAAATAGAAGAGCTTGCCATAGGATTGATGCGGTTATTTATTGTATACAATGGAAGTTCTCCTTCATATCGGGGACGTCGTCTAGTAGATGGTACGTATACAGTGTCGGTTGTTATAGGATAATCAGTAGTTGTTCTCAGCACAGTATCTGTCGGCAATGGCTCATCTGTGGTTGTTCTTAATACGTCATCTGATGCGGGATAATCGGTTGTTGTTCTAAATACATTATCCATATTATCTTCTCCATCGCCACCAGCAAGCTTCTTTTTATTAATATTCCTTTTCTTCAGAACTTTCTGGGTGATGTTATGCTTCGATTTCTTATGTTTATGTGAGACCATTATATAGTTTATTGAGATATTATCACAAATACTTCTTCTTGAATGCATTTGGCGTAAGAACTTGTATACCGAGTTTGTTTGCCGTTGCAACTTTACCGGTATTACTGTCAACATCGGGTGTTATCACTACATGCGTCTTGCTCGTTACACTTGATCCTATATTTACACCAAGTGTGATTAATTTCGTTTCCAGATCCTTGTCACGTGTTCCACTCATCACAATGGACTGTTTATATAGAGGATGGGAATTATCCACCGATGTAGACTTCGTTGAAGTTGTATTGGAGGTTATTTTCCTCATTAAATTACAATCTCGCATAAATTCCACAAATCTGGGGATATTTTCAACAAACAATTGAGCAGATTTTGTCGCCATTCCCTTCACAGACGCTACTGTTTTGATTTTTATACCATCTGGTTCGTTCGATGTAAGTATATCCGGATACTCATCCATGATCAATGCTAGTTTTTTTTCACTGAAACCACGACCAAGTGTATTTGATGCCGACATAAGTGTGATTAGTGATGCATTTTCGATTTGTTCTCGTATACCCTTATGGAGTTTATCCACCATTTTGTCTTTGAAACCATCCACCGTGAGTAAATCAGCCTTGGACATTTCCAGTATTTTGGGAATACTATCAAAACCTGCTTCCATGATACGGGTTATGTTCCCGCTTCCAATACCATCTACTTCTATTCCTTTAAAAAATCCAGTTATGTTTTTTTCACGAACAGTCAAGTCATCGTCTTTGTTCTCTAACATAATGTCCACATTACTATCGTTCCATAAGTAAGGAACCGTTGGCATCAAACCATGCTCAGATGGAGTGATTACTGAATGGATATAGGGGATTACATCACCGCTTCGAACAATCTGTATTACTGCCCCTACACCAATACGTTTTGTCTGGATAAATGCACCATTAAAACCAGTTGTATATTCGATTTTTACACCACTCAACTGCACCGGTTTGATACGAATACGTGGCTTTAAATAACCGTCTTTGCTTGCGTTCCATTCTACATCCAATACCACGGTTTCTGCCATTTGATCAGATAATACCATCTTAAACGCAAAGGAATGCTGCGGATTACCCGATGTCCTAGAATATATACGATTGTTTGTAACAATCACCCCGTCTATTTCATATTGATAATTTGTCCGCCAATCTACCAATATACTGGATAATTGGTCATTCGTTATATCCGCATGGGTTTCATTGCGAACTGTTCGAAATCCCTTTTCTTCCAAAAACTCCATTTGATCACCGGGTGGTAATTCCGGGAAAATAACCTCGTATGCGACGAAATCCATATCCTTCGTGGTTTCGTTTACAGAGAGACGATTAACTGTACCCGCGACTAAATTACGGGCATTTGCGAACCGATCGGCATATTTTTCAACAAATACGGATTTGGGCATAATAAACTCGCCCCGAACGACGATACCTTTGTGTTTGGGTAGACGAAGATGGGGAATGAAATGGCTAATGTCTTGACCAATTTTACCGTCTCCTCTTGTATATAACTTGGGGATTGCACCCTCTGTCGTGTACATGCCACTTACGCCATCTAATTTACAAGATAATACATAATATCCTTTGTATTTCGATTTCCAACTAGACAATGCCTTTGTGTCGGGTTTGATTTTATCCATAGACGGCATTTCGTACGGTAATTTCACCTTATTTTTTTCTACGGGGGCACCTATTTTATCGGTTATCTTATTTTTTGGATACTTTTGCTTGATATAATCCTCCAATATGTCATATTGGTTATCGGTGAGAAGTGGTTCTTCGTTTGGACCGAGGTTCCTATATATTTCATTCGTTCTTTGTAACATTCTAGTCACCGTTTCTTCGCTTAATCTGTCTAAAATGCCGCTTCCTCCTGCTTTAAAATGGGTTATAGCCTGGGTTATGGGATCATTCGGAGTTTTGTTTTTTATCATGATATCTTCTATCTTCTTTGTCATAGCATGATAATTTTAATTCCTTTGCGCATTACTTTGTATTTTTTCTTCGGATTGTCCTGTTTTTTTTCTGTATTTTGCGTTTTGTTGCCTTCGATCTGCGTATTTTACGCGATTTTGTCGACTTATTCTTCTTATTGCGGGTGCGACGACCGAGCTTACGACGTCCACCGTATAATGGAGTATCGATTTCATCATATACATTAGGTAAATAGGTAAGAAGTAGCGACATCAGCTTTTTGTTTGCCCGAAGTTCTCGCTTGTCTAGACCACCGTCGTTCACTGTATATCCCTGGTATCTATCGAATATTTCTTCTAAGTTCTCAATTTCGATGTCTATCTTCTCATCTTTATCTGGTAAAGGGAGAACCTCGTCGACTAATAGTTGCACCTTTTTGTATTGTTCTAAAAACTCTTTGGTGGCATAGGTCGACATACTCGTATACATTACAAGTATATTAAATTATTTTTTCATGACTACACCACATACATTTTTTTGATTTTATTGAGCAGTCAATACATAGATTTGGAGCTAAATATAGATATCCAAACGGATTACATACATGGTTCGGGTTAGTATATCCTTGTACTTTTCGTTTATGACAGAGTTTGCATTTGTATCTACATGGAGATAGTGCGGTTTCTGTACAAAAAACTAGGTGTTTTTTACAAATAAATTCGTGTTCTCGTTTTTTCTCCATGGATAGTTAGTAAAGGTACAGATATTATGTCAAATACGTCTATGTTTTCGTGAATTCGACAAATTGATAGGGTATGTTCTCGTTTCTTGACAAAAATTGTTCGCTTATATGTGTTTTTTCGTATTCGAAGTCGTCTTCGATCGTATTTATGTTATATGGGAATACAATATCCCCCTTAAAATCGTCGTCATTTACAATGGTAATATGCAATTTATCACAAAGAGGAAACAACACTTTATATATCGAATTTCCGCCTATAACAAAAACCTTATTTCCCCACAATGGCCGTTTTTCTTCGATAATTGGCAATAAATTCGTGTAGTTTGTAAACATCAGGTTCTCGTATGTGTCTTTTTTATCTTCTATTTGAGATGTCAAAACAATGTTGTATCTGTTTTTCAGAGGCTTCTGGTTAGGTAAACTTTCGAAGGTCTTCCTACCCATAACTACGACATGGCCGTCTGTAATTTTGCGGAAATGTTTAAGATCCTCAGGTATGTACCAAGGAATATCATTATTATCGCCTATCACGCCCGATGGCGTACATGCAACGATTAATTCGAACATATAGGTAGTAAGGAATTGTGTTTATTTTCATATACAATAAAATATACTTATCACATGGGTTGTTGCATTGTAAGTAAATAATTGTATCTTTTACACCTTCGGACATTTAAAATGGGACAAAAACCCCAAAATAAAAAATCAAAAATGTAAAATCAATAGTAAGAATTTCACCTACGATGGTCTAACTTTTTCCACTTCTTCTTTGGTATTGGAAGTGGTGAAAGACGAAATGTGAAAACACGCAGGGCGTTCTTGCCTATCAATCCAGCACTTTGTTAAGTTCATTATGTTGATTGCTGAATTAGCGTCTCTTGTTCTAAATACGGTTTGTTTGACTTGAGGTCTCACGCATCCAGAACATACTAAAAGACGAAACTGCTTGTTTCCATTACTATGCTTGTAATAAGATAAATCATTATTACATTCACAGCATTTTTTACTTGTATTACATTCATTGATTGTTATTGTTACTATTTGTGGTATTGTTATTTACTATATTACCAGTCAAATCCATTAGCTGTTTATTTTGATCTATCAATAATTGTTTGAACTCTTGGTTTTCTTTAACCAATGCCAATACGGCGCTTGATAACATATCATATTTATCATCATTAGTAGA
>Ga0255758_10001228_pt1 | contig 26698 bp, 24 predicted proteins | sample 011ome_24_FD_179958 | JGI IMG/M metagenome (GOLD analysis project Ga0255758, IMG submission 179958) | Coastal salt marsh microbial communities from the Groves Creek Marsh, Skidaway Island, Georgia - 011513CT metaG (version 2) | ecosystem: Environmental > Aquatic > Marine > Intertidal zone >...
CACAACAGTAAGAGCTTGACCAAATACTGATTTTATTTCACCACTCCACCACCTTATTAAATCAACCTGGTGAGATCCATTTGCACCCATCCTGCCTCCACCTCTACTTTTGAGACTCCACCAATCGTCTTTCGGTCTTGAGTTTGGGCTTAACCAACCATTTGATACATTAAGTATATTGATATGTTGTATTGTGCCTAAATCACCATTTGAAATCCATTCTTTAATTTTTTTTCTATTTGGATTGAATCGTAATTCATGATCAATCATATGAATTCTATTATGTTCCTCAGCTACCTTTAACATTTCAGAAGCCTCTATAGCGTTCATAGCAGTAGGTTTTTCACACAAAACATGAGATCCACTTCTTAGCGCTTTAAGAGTTATTGGTGCATGTAAATCTGTTGGAGTAGCTATACAAACTAAATCTAAAGAATTTTCATCTAACATTTTCTCCCAATTGTCATAAAAGTTTTTGACTTTAAATTCTTCTGCACAAGATTTAGCATTTTCTAAATTAAAAGATGCTATCGACGTTACTTCAACTCCCTCAATATGTTTAAATGCCGGTAAATATGCGGCTCTTGCAAAACTAGCACCAACAATTCCAATTTTTATCGTCATTTTATTCTATCTCCTTTAATCTTGGGTCTAAATAATCTCTTAACCAATCACCAACTATGTTAAATGCTAAAACAGTAATTAATATTGCCATTCCAGGGAAAAAAGGAAGCCACCATCTTTTTGCAAAAATATGATCTCTACTTTCAGCAAGCATCGCCCCCCATGTAGGTATTTGAGGAGGAACTCCCAACCCTAAAAAAGAAAGAGCTGCCTCTGCTAAAATAACACTGGCAACATTAAAAGAAGCTATAACAATTAAAGGTGCAAAAATATTCGGTAATATTGATCCAAACATTATATTGAAATTACTGACACCTAAAGCCTTTGCTGCCTCAACATATTCTTTCTCTTTTTGAGAGATGGTTTGAGCTCTGGCTATCCTTGCATAAGTCACCCATTGACCTACGCCTAAAACTAAAATCAAATTAATCAATCCTTCACCTAAAACAACTAAAAAAAGAATTGCGAGTAATATAAAGGGGAACGCTAACTGAATATCAGCTAATCTCATTATAATATCATCTATAAGCCTACCATAATAACCAGCAAGAATACCAAGTAATGTCCCAAGAATGCCTCCAATAAATACAGCAGTAAAACCTACAAGTAAGGATACTTGGGCTCCATATATAAGTCTTGATAAGCCATCTCTTCCAAGAGCGTCAGACCCAATTAGATATTTCATATCTCCTTTTTTATCCAGAGTTAAAGGTGGTGAAACTCTCTCCATGATGTGGTTCTTATTTGGATCAAGAGGGGATAATTCAGAAGCAAAAATTGCAACAATAATAATAAAAAAAAGCCAAACAACAGAAATTAACGCCCATTTATTTTGTATGAGTGCGCTTAATAGTTTTAAAAAAGATGAAGAACCTGACGTATTTCCATTTGTTGTTTTATGATTAGAACTTGATTCTGATCTATTCATAATTTTATCCTAGGATCAAGTTTTGCATAAACTAAGTCAGTTATAAGATTAATAATAATAACAAAAACTGATATGACTACGACAGCAGCTTGAACTAATGGTATATCTCTATTTGCTATTGCGTCAAAAATAGTCCTTCCTAACCCTGGCCATGCAAATATTACCTCAACTACTACTACCCCACTTATCATAAACCCAAATTCCAAACCTATAATAGTAACTACTGGCAACCACGCATTTCTCATTGCATGTCTCATAATTACTACATAATTAGTTAACCCTTTTGATTTTGCTGTTCTAACATAATCTTGTGAAAGTACTTCGAGCATTGATGAACGAATTAATCTAGCATTTCTTGCTACTGAATAAAATGCAACTGCAAATCCTGGTAATATTAAATAAGTTAAGGTTGTTGGTAGATTTTTAAAAGCTTCTATAAAATTTCCTTGAAATAATGGCATCAGAAACGGTACATGACCTGATATTGGAAGCCATCCTACATTTAATGATATGTAAAGGATGCACATTATGCCTAACCAAAAACTTGGAATTGATTGACCTAACATTGCGATAGCCATTAATGTTCCATCAATCCAGGTACCTCTGTATATTGCAGCAAAAATTCCAAATGGTATAGAACCAAAAATTGCTATCAACATTGAAAAAATTGTAAGTTCAATTGTTGCGGGCAATGTTTCAAGAATTATAGTCATCGCTGATTGACCAAAATATAATGAGTTTCCAAAATCTAGCTGAAGAAGTTTTATAACGTAATTAAAGTATTGAATATAAAGTGGCTTATCAAAACCCAATTTTATTCTTGTCGCCTCTATTTCTTCTGGAGAAGCTCTATCACTTATAAAGAGATAAGTGGGGTCTCCGCCTATTTGTAAAGCAATGAATGTTACTAATGTTACCCCAAAGATTACTAAAATTGTTTGTGGCAATCTACGGAGTATATATAAAAACATTTATTTAAATTAGTGATGGGATTTTGTTGGCCCCAATTAATGGAGCCAACATATCAAATAAATTTATTTTAGAGTAGCGCTAAATAGATCTACTTTTTCATCTCTTCGAGGAGACCAATCTACTCTATTACTAACTCCATAAAAGTCAGGTTGGAAATAGAGATGCAACCAAGGTCCTTCATTATAGAAAACCTCTAACATTCTATCTACTTCTCGACGAATAATGTATTCATTATTGGTGTTATTTATAACTTTCCAACCTTTAAACCATTCTTCGTTCTGCCATTTAGTGTAGTTAGGTCCTGAATCAGGCTTTGATAAGTCAGCCATATCGTATAGCGGACTCCAAGTAGCTCCACCGGAACCAATAAAGTACATAGGTCCAGCTTTTTTCTCTATGATAAGAGGAATATACACTGAAGACCAGTCTAAGATATCACATTTAGTTTTTACACCAATATCATCTAAATACTGACATATAGCTAAAACAACATTTTTATCATTTAGATATCTTCCTTCACCAGCTTGAAGAGTCATTTCAAATCTAACTCCATTAGCATCTCTTGGATAACCTGCTTGATCTAATAAATATTCAGCAATTTCAGGATCGTAAGGATACGGTTCAAGAGTTGGGTGAGCATTATTAGGATTAACAATACCTGTCATTCTAGTACATGGCGCGTTTAGAAGATTTGCACATATAGCTTCTACGTCTACAGCATATTGTAAAGCTCTTCTAACTTCAGGTTTTTGAATTGCTGCTCCACCAGGGGTAACGGCAAATTCTGGACCTTGATGAAAACCTACATACATTCTTCTCGTACCCTGAACTTTCGCAACCTTAGCAGTGCTTGAAGCATCAATTGCTTCAACCTGATCCGGAGATGCGTTAGTAATCATGTCTACATTACCCGCTATAAGTTCAGCTGTTCTTGTAGAAGCTTCAGGAATAACTCTCCATATGATATTCTCAAAATTTGCTGGAATAGGAGGATTAGCTGTTTTTTTCATAACAATTTGACTTCCTTTGTCCCATTTAACAAATTCATAAGGACCAGATCCTACCGGATTAGTTGCCGCTTCCTCTTTTGTCATATTTTCATATGAATCTTTACAATGAACATATATTTCTGAAATTAAACCTAAAGCAATATGATTAGGTCCTCCCAAAACAATTGTTACATCTAGTTCACTATCGGCTCTTGCTTCTTTAAAATCAATTGATTTATAAACAAAGCCTGCTGAGTTACCAGTAAATGCCAATTCTGGATCTGCTACTCTATTAAAAGAATAAGCTGCATCTTCAGCTGTTAAAGCTTCACCATCATGACATGTTAGACCTTCCTGAAGTGTAAAAGTGTATTCTTTTCCATCCTCAGAAATGCTGTAACTTTCAGCTAGGTTAGGATCAATTGATCCACTTGCTGAAACAGAATAAAGTTGTCCAAACATATGTTTCATAATATTTGCAGTATGTCTTGAACTTATTTGAGCTGGCTCTAGACCTCTTGTATCAGTAGGTAATCCAACAACAAAGGTGTCGTCTGGTGGTGCTGCGAAAGAAAATGATGCAGGCAAAATTAAGCCCACGACTATCGCAACTCCAGTAATTAATTTTTTCATAAAACCCCCTTCGATAAAATATGAAATATTGCATGTAAACTAATGAAATTTTGTTAATTTAAAATAGTAAATTAGTCATTTAAGTGATGACTATAAGTCACTCTTATGTGATACATTATGCAAAAAAGTAATAAAATTCAGTAGTTTTTAATACTAATTTTTTTTCCTGTTTTTGAGGATTTTATACACGCATCAACTATAGACAAAGAATTTAGATGGTCTTTATTTACTTTAAGAATATTTTTTTTATCATTAATTGTATTTATAAAGTCTGAAAGAAGCGCGTTAGCATCATCTATCCACATAGTAAATTTTTTTAATTTTATTTTTTTTAATTTGAGTTGATTAGTAGTCCTGTAATTTAAATCATCAAATTGTTTTTTTTGAACAACAATCCCTTTTGAACAATCTGTTCTCCATTCAAAATTAAGTGACTTACAATTACTTTGCCAATTACCAATGTAATTTACAATTATACCATTTTGAAGTTCTAATATAGCATTTACATTGGTGTCATGCTTATACATTGACCAAGGTGGGTTAGATGTTGTAGCGAATACATTTTTTACATTTGATTTATAAATAAATCTTATTAAATCAAAATGATGAATTGATTGTTCCCATAACATTGGATGCTTCATCTTAAGAGGGTATTTGTTTAATCTTTTTAATTTTCCATCTCTCCATCTTTCATATACAAATTTTGCAAAATTTGGTTTACCAACTTTTCCTGAATTAAATAATTTTATCTTTCCCAATGTTGTTGGGAGATATCGAAAATTTAGACCAACAAATAAAAGGAGTTTATGTCTATTCATAAAATGAATTTGACGTTTAGCTTCCTTTAAATTTGTAGTTAATGGTTTTTCTACTAAGATAGGAAGTTTAAATTTTGCACAAACTTTAAGATCCTGCATTCGGTTAAAAGGTGGAGTTGACAATATAACAGCATCGGGTTTTAAATAAGATAAAGCGCTATCTAATTCGTGAAAGAAAATAATATTTTTTGGATTTTGATTTTTTAGATTTTTGTTAATATCACAAATACCTACCAATTCTGTTTTTGAGTTTTTTTTTATCGCTTTAGCCCATATCTTTCCTCTTGGACCAAAACCAACTAACAATAATCTAATTTTTTTCATTATTTTTTATTAAATTAATACCTCTTTGAGGCGAAGTCCAATTATAAAATTTTAATCTACTTTTATAAATTGAAACTGTAGCATTATTAATTGCATCTTTATTATCTGACACTAATAAGTTTTTGTTAGAACATATTTTTTTCATTAAATTAATATCCTTTATTAAATATGGTGATACTAAGTTTAAAATTTTAAAATTATTATTATTTTTAATAATACTATCTATTGCTCTTGGAATATCTTTTGCATAAGTCCAATCTCTTATGTTTTCAAATGAACTTGTTTTCAATACAGTATTATTTTTCAGAGAATTTAACCACTGTTGAACAAGTGAAACATTATTTCTACTCCATTTTTTTTTCTCATTTCCATTGTAAATATTGCCAATTCTTAAAACAGTAAATTTTATCTTATGTTTTTTGCAAAAATTACTACAAATTTCTTCTGACATTATTTTTGATTTTGAATATGGATCTATTCCAATCACTCGTGATCTTTCATTGTATTTTTCTGATTTAAAGTTCCTATAAATTGATGTGGAACTTATCAAAAAAAAAGTTTTACTATTGAGTGTTTTAGCTAACTTAAGAGCATTTTTTGTCATCTGAAGATTAAAATCTATAAGCCTATTAGGTTTAGTAAACTTTGAGGATTTAGTTACTGCCGCGTTGTGAATAAATATATCAGCCTTATCTAATTTAATGGATAATTTTTTTTTGAATAAATTAAATTTTGATTTTATTATGTTTTTTGATTTTGCTATTTTGTAGGAAAAATCAATGTCATTAAAGTATATTTTGTATTTATATTTTGATAGACCATTGACTAGTTCTGAACCTAAAAAACCACCAGCTCCAGTTATAAAAATTGTTTTTATTTTATATTCCTTGGTAAGATTTGTATTTCTCTAATTCTGCATCAGTATATACTTGCATTAATTCTATTTCTAAATTGTCTACCTCATTATCTAAAAAAGCAATAAAACCTTCAGGGTGAGGATGGTGCCCTGTTACTTTGCAAGCCTTACATTCTCTTAACGTTGCTCCTCTTTCGGTCATTACTTTAATTGAGTCATCAAGATTTTTTACGACATAGCAAATATGATGTAATCCGCCTCTACCTCTTTCAGCAATCCATTTATTAAATCTTCCATCAGGATCCTGCGATTGACAAAGTTGGTATTCAATACTTCCTATATTAAATACTGCTACTCTAGTTCTAGATTTTGGCATATCTTGAATTTGGACATCTTTTGAAACTCCTAAATATTTTTTATAATAATCAAGGGACTCATCAATGTCTTCGACTGCAAAAGCCATATGCTTTATTTCGGATACCTCATTAATGATTTCATCACTCATATGTTACCTGCCACTTTTTTTATTCTTGAAACAGCTTCTCTTATTTTTTCAGCAGGTTGTGTTAAGGAAAATCTTACAAAATCATCACAATGATCTCCATATAATCCACCTGGATAAATAATAACCTTTCCTTCTTCCAATAATTTTAGACAGAAATCTGTAGCATTTAATCCTGTTTTTGATACGTTTGCATAAACATAATAACCACCTTGAGGCTCAGAATAAGGGATATTAATTTCGTCTAGTCCTTCACAAAGTATATCGCACCTTTCTTGCATAATTTTTCTCATTTCAATTACACAATCTTGTGGACCTTTAAGTGCTGCCAAAGCAGCATGTTGACTTACTGCTGGAGCACAAATTGCAAATCCATGATGAATTTCACCAAGATGGGTAATCAAATTTTTCGGTCCAGCAAAATACCCTACTCTCCATCCTGTCATGCAATACGCCTTAGAGAAACCATTAAGGGTAATGGTTCTTTCAAACATGTCTGGCAAAGCCGCAACAGGTTGTGCATTATGATTACCAAAGGTTAGTCTAGAATAAATTTCATCAGAGATAACAACTAAATCATGTTTAATAGCCAGCTTTGATAATTTAACAACTTCCTCATAAGGAGTAACTGCTCCAGTTGGATTACATGGGTTAATAATAACCAATATTTTGGTTTTACTTGTAATTAATGGCTCAACTGCCTCTGCTGTCATCGCAAAATTATTATCTATGTAGGTTTTAACCGTCACTGGATTAGCTTCAGCTAACTCTGCAGCTTGAAAATAAGGATTATATCCAGGTGCTACAGCAATCATTTCATCTCCTGAATTTAAAACACCCAAGGCAATTGCAAACATTGCTTCCTGTCCACCTGCAGTGACAACAATTTCATCATCGCTATATTTAGCACCCCCATGTCTTAATATGTCTTCACAAATTTCTTTACGTAATTCCGGCATACCCATAGGGTGAGTATAATGAGTGGCCCCATTATTAAGTGCATTAATTCCAGCATCAATGATATGTCTAGGTGTGTCTAAATCAGTATCACCTCTTCCCATTGCGATTACGTCATCTAGCTTTTGTTGTATATTCCACATTTGAGTTACAATATTAGATTTGTGATCCTTAATTCTAGAAGCAACAAATTTTTTTATGTTCATCTAAAATTTTACTCCATAAACTTGGCTTGCTTTATCTTTTAAATAAGAAATGTAAGGTTTAGCATTAAGAGTTTCACCGGTTGATCTTTCCAAAAGCTCATTTCTTAAATATCTTCTACCATGTTGATGAATGTTCTCTCTCAGCCAATTCAATAATGATGTATAATTTGCTTTATTTATATCCTCTCTAATATTTGGTTGTTTTTTATCCATTGTATTGATTAATTGAGCAGCCATAACATTGCCAATTGTATAATTACAAAAAGTACCAAATTGACCACCTGACCAGTGTATATCTTGCAAGACACCTTCACTGTCATTAGGAACATTGAGGTCAAGATACTTCTTTATTTGATCATTCCATACAACTGGTAAATCTGCTACTTTTAAACTTTTATCAACTAGCATACTCTCTATGTCTACTCTGAGCATTATATGAAAGTCGTAAGTTGACTCATCTGACTCTACTCTAATTAAGCTAGGCTCAATAACGTTTACAGCTCTAAAGAAGTCTTCAGATGATACATTTTTAAGCGTATCTGGAAAACAATCTACTAAATCACCAAAATGATTTTCCCAAAATATCTTACTTCTTCCAATATGATTTTCATACAACCTTGATTGTGACTCATGAGCACCAAAACTAACACCTCCAACAGCATAAAAACTAAGAAAATCAGTTGTCATTGCTGAACGAGTATATTCTTCTTTTACATTTTGTTCATATATGCCGTGTCCAGCCTCATGCAGTGTTCCAAACAAAGAAGGGTTAATGAAATTTTTATAATATCTCGTAGTTATTCGCACATCATTTCTTGTAAATGAAATCTCAAATGGATGAACAGTACTATCTAATCTCCCTCTTTCAAAATCATAACCAAATTTTTTTGCTATATTTGTCGAAAATTCTATTTGTTTTTCAATTGGATATTCTTTGAATAAAAAATCTTTATTTGGTTGTTCAACTTTTGAAGTTTGACTAAGAATTTCTCCAAGACCTATTTTAAGTTCATCAAAAAGTACTTTTAGAGATTTTACTGTCTCACCTGGCTCAAATCTTTGCATTAAAGCGTCATAAGGATGGTCTTTAAAACCAATACAATGTGCTTGCTCTATTGCAATATTTACTTGTTCTTCAAGATAAGGTTGAAATATTTTAAAATCTTTTTTTTCTCTTGCTTCAGCCCACGCATTATGAGCTAGAGGTTCTAATTCCGCTTTTTTTACTTGAAGTTTTTCAGGAATTTTATCGTGATAACTTATTGCTTCATTTAAATGTAATAATGTTTTTTTTTCAAAGCTATCGTCATTTAAATTATGTGTTTCGTTTTGAGAATCATCTAAAAGCTTTCTCATTTTGGATGATAAAAGTATATCTCTAGCTACAGATGTTAATGTACCAACCTGGTAGCCTCTACTATTAGCCCCTTTTTTAGGCATCTTTGTTCTTGAGTCCCAAATTAAGATCGACATCGTGTTTAACACGTCGTTAAACTTATTTATTTCCTTGCTTAAATTTGTAAATGCATTTCCCATATTTTTTGTTTCTAAAGCTTTTTAACAATTTAAGAAATAGATAAATTATCATTTTAGTGGTGATAATTTTGCAATCTCATTAGAATATATAGATCACATTTAAGCACCACTAAAGTGACTATTTTGTTATTTTTTATTTTATTTAAACAAGTTATTTGAAAACAAATGATTCCAAATTTAAAAACCAATGAAAAAAAATTAATTAAAATGTCAATTGGAGGATATGTTACGCAACCATCTTTTAAAAATCCAGGTTATATTCCTGATAACGATGGGAATTCTGTTATACTGCCTGGTATGTATGGTGTGGTAAATAATGTCAAAGTTGGTGATAAAGCTTTTGGATGGAACGGTGATCACATCGAGCCTGGAGTTTCCATTGACTCAGAAAATATTAATGAGCATTTTGCTCTTCACTATCTTGTTTGCACTGGTAATAAAGCAATTGTGAGATCAGGAGAAGCAAAAGGTAAAACGGGTATCGTTACAGGAGAACATGCTAGAAATTTAATTCATTTTGAACAAAATATACTTGAAAAAATTTGTGTTGGGGATCAAATTGATATCATAACTCATGGAAGAGGTTTGAAATTATTAGATTTTCCAGAAATTGAAATTAAAAAAATTGACCCCAATCTTTTAAAATCTATGAATTTCAAAGTTGAAAATAAAAAACTAATTGTTGATGTGGCAATAGAATTACCAATTAAAATAATGGGTTCTGGAGCTGAATTAAATTCTGAATATGTGGATCAAGACTTAATGTCTGGGGATCGGTCATTGATGAAAAAATTAAAAATAGATCAGATGAAATTAGGAGATTTAATAGTTATAAATCATGCAGATCACAGATGGGGACGCTCCTATAAAAAAGACCATGTGAGTATTGCTCTTTGTATTCATGGTGACTCTGTTATGACTGGTCATGGTCCAGGAATAATGACAATTATGACTGGCACAAAAAAAACCCTTGGTTGGAGAATTAATAAAAAGGCTAATTTAAAAAATATACTCAAAATAAAATTATGAAAATAGAAACAAATGAAAAATTATTAGTAAATGTGAGTGTTGTAGGATCAGTTTGTCAGCCTAATTTTCAAAGTTTACCAGCTGAACCCTATAGATTAGATTCAAATGGCTCTCCTTTTTTATTGCCAAGCTGGGGATCAATAGTCCACAATGTGTCAATAGGAGACTCTGCATTTGGTTGGGAAGCCGATTGTATACATCCTGGCGTATCAATTAAATATCCTAATGAAGCAGGTAATCGAGGATTAAATATTTTATCGTGCGTTGGCAATGACGCAACAATAATGAGTGGTGAAGCAAAGAATGCAAAAGGAATTGTAACAGGAAAATCAGGTCGATTTTCAGAGCAAGTAATTGTCCATTTTCCTAAAAAAATCAGAGAGAAGATTTCAATTAATGATAAAATATTAATCAAATCATTTGGGGTAGGACTAAAAATAAACAACTTTAAAGATGTATTTTGTAAAAGCTTGTCTCCTCAACTTTTTAATAAAATGAATATTAAAAATAAAAATAACAAAATGATAATACCTGTTACACACATAATTCCTGAGCATCTAATTGGAGCTGGATCAGGACTAACAAGTGAGTCTGGCTCACTCCATATTCAAACCACTGATAGCTCTGAAATGACAAAATATAAATTAGATAAATTAAAGCTTGGAGATATTATCTATATAGAAAATTATGACAGTAGCTACCAACATGGTTTTTTAAGAAATGCTTGGGCTGTTGGCATAATTGGACAAACTAACGGACCTCGAGCTGGTTATGGACCAGGTATAACAATTTTGATGTCATCCAAAAAAAATAATGCAAAGGCAAAGCTAGAGTCTAGCGCTAACATAATTAATTATATAAAATTTATTAAGTAAGATTATGACCGATATCAAAATGACCTCGGTAAATTTTAAGAATTTAAAAGAATTTGTTTTAAATTCTTTTATTGCAATGGGATTAAATAAAATTGATGCAGAGATTTTTTCTGATGCACTAATGTTTTCTGAACTAAGATTTCAGTCTGGCCAAGGTCAAGGTGTGCAAAGAATAACAACGTATTACAAAAGAATTAAAAATAATGAGGTAAATGTCAATGCAGAATGTGAAATTATAAAAGAGAGTGCATCACTTGCTCTAATTGATGCGAAAAATGGAATAGGCACTGTCCAAGCTTCAAAATGTATGGATATTGCAATTAATAAAGCAAAAAAAGAAGGTATAGGTAAGGTCATCATTAAAAATTCAACCCACTTTGGTTCAAGCTCAGTTCATGCTGTAAAAGCAACTAAACAAAATTGTATAGGCGTAGTTTATACAAATGCTGGACCAGAAATGGCTCCTTGGGGATCTAAAAGTGGAGGAGTTGGCACAAATCCATGGGGAATATCTTGTCCTACTGGAAAAGGTTTTCCACTAATACTTGATATTGCTCTTACAACTGCTGGTAAAGGAATGATGAGATGGCATGAAAGAGAAAATAAACCAATGCCAAATGATTGGGCTATCACAAAGGACGGTTATGAAACAACAAATCCTTCAGAAGCCATGGATGGTTTTCTGCTCGGTATTGGGCAATATAAAGGATATGGTTTGTCTTTTATGACTGACGTCTTGACGGGTGTAATTAGTGGCGGAGGTTATGGTTTAATGCCTTATTCTGATCCAAAAAAATTAGATGTGTCTCATTCTTTGACAGCAATCAATATTGATTGGTTTATGGAGATCACTGAATTTTATAAACGCATAGATGATTTTGTCAGTACAATTAAAAAACTTCCTCTGAGACCAGATTTTGATGAAATCTTAGTTCCAGGAGAATTAGAAAACAGGAGGGTTGAAGAAAAAATGAAATTCGGCATTCCTCTTGATGATGAAGTTATATTATCATTTGAAGAACTTGCAGATAAATTAAAAATTGAAAAGTTAATTTTAAATTAATGAATATACATAATAACATTTCTCCACTAAGTGAAAATTTTTATAAGAGTACTAGAGAAAAATTACTTAATTTAATACATGAAAAAAACCTTGATGGTTGCTTAGTTACAAATCCTGCAAATATTTTTTATTTCACTGGTTTTTTTTATGTTACTAATGAAAGACCATCTGGTTTTTATTTATCTAAAAATAATACAACTAAATTATTTATTCCTTTACTTGAAAAAGAAAATGCAGAGTCTTTGAATGTAGATGAAATAAATATTTATGAAGAATTTCCAGGAGAAATAAGCCCCTTCTCCTTTATGGCAAATCATATCTCAGACAAAAATATTGGTACTGATATAAAAAATATTGGTATCTTAAATTTACTAGAAAACAAATTTAATACCTTAAATCATAACACTGGTTTAGAAAGTTTTAGATTTGAAAAATTAGATGAAGAAATTGAACTTATCACAATTGCGTCTAAATATGCTGATCTTGCAATTGAATATTTAAAAGACAATGCAAAAGAATTAATTAATCAAAATGTCAATGAAAGGACTCTTGTAAAAATATGCACTGAATTTTCAAAAACAAAGATGTTAAAAGAATTGTCTAGTGCATTTGATGAGACGCCTTGCAATGTTGTTGCCACAATTCATTCTGGTCCAAGAGGAGCATTTCCACACGGCAAATCTTTAAGCAGAGTTCCTCAAAAAAATGAAACGCTTATTTGTGGTGTAGGTGCATGTGTTGGTGGATTGTACGCTGAGTCAGGAATTACATTTATATTAGGTGAGCCAAATAAAGATCAAGAAAATATTATTAAAGCAATGAAAGAAGTAAATGATGTGGCTGTAGAAAATCTTAAAGAGGGTAATATTTGTGAAGAAGTAAATAATGCTACCTCTGAAGTGTATCGTGAATATAACCTAACTAAATATGTTCGACACAGAATTGGTCACGGTATGGGTTTTGAAGGACATGAAGCTCCATGGTTATCGCCAGGTGATAAGACTGTGCTAAAAGAGAATATGGTTTTCTCCAATGAGCCTGGAGTTTACCGACCAAACATAGATGGGTATCGAACAATAAGCTCAATGATAGTTGGAAAAAATAGTGGAAAACAAATACCAAACTTTTTAGATAAAAGTATTGATAATAGAATTATTAATTTAAACTGAGGAAAAAAAATGCCAGAAGCCGCACCATGGAAATTTAGAAAGATACTTCGTCCTTTATTTGATGAAAACAAAGAAAATATTTTATTTAAACTTAGAATAATTGAACCTAAATCACTTCAAATAATTGAAAATGGTTTTGTTGAGATAGAAGATGGAAAAATAATTAAAGTTGGTGAACAATCTCAACTAAGCAAGGAAATAAAAAACAAAAAAATAATTGAGCTTAAAGATCATACTTTATTGCCTGGTCTAATGAACTCTCATGCACATTTAGCTTGGGATGGAACGCATGATTTAGCACAACAATCTATGGACGATGCAGTTGAAATATCTGCATATAAATCATGTGCAAATATGTTAAAATCTCTAAGAGCAGGAATTACTTTAGTTAGAGACCTAGGAATGAACAAAACTAATATTTTTGCAAAACAAGCTGTAGAGCAAGGTATTTACCCAGGTCCTAGGTTAAAAATTTGTGGAGAAGCAATAGTTCAAACTGCTGGACATACATATTGGTGTTGTAGAGAAGCATCAGGTGCTGATGAAATGAGAAGAGCAGTAAGAGAGCAAGTTGGGGCTGGCGCAGACTTAATTAAAATAATGGCATGTCATGATACTCTTGAATTTACAGACGAAGAATTAGCCGCAGTTATTGATGAGACTCATAGAAATGGACTGTATATTACCGCTCATGCAACTTTTAATGATGCAATTAGTAGAGTCGTTGATTTTGGAATTGATTGTATAGAGCATGGAGGGCCTATGACAGAGTCAACAATTGAAAAAGTTGCAAAAAAAAATATTCCAATTTGCACAACTTTTTCACCAGTTGTAATGCAAAGTAATGCCGAAATAGCAAGAAAGTATAATATCCCAGAATGGAAAATAGAGGAAAGACAAAAAATTGTGAAGGATAAGTCAAGATTTGACTCTTTAGTTAAAGCCAGTGAAGCAGGAATTCAAATTATATTTGGAACGGATGCAGGATCTCCAGTAGTACCTCATGATGCTATAGTTCCAGAAATGAAATTTATGATTGATCTTGGTGTAGTTAAAAATAATCTTGATGCTATTCAATCTGCTACTTACCGAGCTGCAAGAGTAAATAAAATGGATGATAAAATTGGATCTATTGAAATTGGAAAAGAAGCTGATTTAATTATAGTTGAAGGTAAACCTGATCAAAACATTGATGATTTATCGAATGTAAGACAAGTTTATATTAGTGGCAATAGGTTAATATAATGACAATTATTTTTGAAAAATCAAAAAAAATATCCCTGGATGATGAATCTTTTAGATCAGAATTATTAAGTATAGCATCTAAAATAGATGATGTGATACCCTTAGGAAGAGGTGATCCTGATTTTCATACCCCAAAACATATTGTTGATGCTGCAAAAAAAGCTTTAGATGATAATAAACATCATTACACTCCACCAAATGGTCTGCCAGAATTAAGAGTAGCTATTTCAAAAAATTTACTAGAAAAATATAATCTAAACTACAGTGATAATGAAATAGTTGTAACTGCTGGAGTTCAAGAAAGTATTGCTTTAGCAATGTTGAGCTTATTAGAGACTGGGGATGAAGTGCTTATAACTTCACCTAGATTTACGACATATGATCTTAATGTCAGAATGTGTAACGCTAAACCAGTACCAATACCTACTTATGAAAAAAATAATTTCTCTTTAATGCCAGAGATAATTGAAAATAAAATTAATGAAAGAACTAAAGTAATAGTTCTAGTTTCACCAAATAATCCTACTGGAGCAGTTACACCACCAGAAAATATAAAAAAAATTGCTGAAATTGCCATAAAGCATGATTTAATAGTAATTGCTGATGAAATTTATGCCGATTTAATTTATGAAAATCATCAACATTTATCAATTGGCACTCTTGAAAACATGAAAGAGAGGACGCTCACTTTAAATGGATTTTCAAAAACTTATGCTATGACAGGATGGAGAATTGGATACATTGCAGGACCTGAAGACATAATAAAAAAAATGTCAGAAATTAGACATTCATTATCAATTAATTCATGTACTTTTTCTCAATTTGGAGCATTAGCTGCTCTTGAGGGTCCTCAAGATGAAATTATAAGAATGAAAGATGAATATAACATCAGAAGAAAATTTTGTATGAAAGCTCTAGATGATATTGGATTCTCATACGGTGATCCAGGTGGCGCTTTTTATATTTATACTAATGTATCAAATTCAGGCTTAGCAGCTTCTGATTTTTGTAAAAAACTATTAGAAAAAACTGGCGTCCTACTATTTCCTGGTACACTATTTGGTGATGAAGAAGATAAATATATTCGTCTATCATATTTACAACCAATAAATAAAATAGAAGAGTCAATGAACAGAATAAAAAATTTTATAAATGAGTAAACAAATAAATAATAAATTTGCTGGCATTCAAATAAGTCCAATTTCTTTTATAGATGAAGGCGTGGATCAAGTTTTAGAAACACTTCAAAATAGAGTAGGTATTAATGTACTTCTTATTGGCACTGTTTCATGGCTAGGATTAAAGTCTGGTAGATCCGTATCCTGGAAAATAGATGGGTGGCCAGACCATGGTATCCCTGAACCTTTTGCTATGAAAGGTGGCGCATATTTTGATCCGGACCCAAAATTTTATAACAAAACGTTTATCAAAAATTTTAAAGCACAAGATAAAGAGATGGTCAATAATGATATTTTAAAAATGGTTATACCCAAAGCTAAAGAGCGTGGGATGAAAGTTTTCATAGAGTTAATGGAACCATTTTTTAATTACGCTGGTCATGGCTCTGCAACAGGAGTTGATCTTCCAAATCTTGTTCAATGTATGGAAATAGATGTTTTTGGAAAAATAAGCTCATCTCCATCAACTAGCAATTTAGATTACAGAAATTGGATACTTTCAATGATTGAAGATCAAGTTGCTAATTATGATATAGATGGCGTTATGTGGTGTAACGAGAGATACTCACCACTTGATCAATTGTTTCAAGGAAACGCTCCAGGAGATTTTTCAAACCAATTTTTACTAGAGGCTAGTCAAAATAATTTAAATATTCCTAAAATAAAAGACTCACTAAAATATATGTATGAATTTTTTATTGATATACGTGAGGGAAAGAAATTTGTTGATGGAAATTTTATAGAGTTCTTCAGGCATATATTTGAAAAACCAGAAATACTTGAATGGGAGAAATTTTGGTTACAACGTAATAAAGATTTAGATAAAGAAATTTATGGTTTAGTGAAATGGGTAAATCCAAGTTTATCTTTTGGTCTTAATGTTTGGAACAGAAATCATTTCAATTTAATTAGGAAAATTCAATGGCCTTGGAGAGAACAAGTTGAGTATTCAGATTGGGTAAAACCAATTACCTATCAGCATCAATCTGGCGAAATATTTCAAAGAGAGATTGACATTTTTGGCAAAACAATTCTAGATGATCTATCTGGCTCTGAATTAACTAAAGTATTTGCTAAGATACTTGGAATTAATGAAACAAATCTTGAAAATCTTACTCAACGAGGCTTAGATCCTGATACTTACATTTACACACAGTGCAAAGATGCTGTGAGAGGAGTTGATGGAGGATCTAAAGTTTATATGGGGATTGGTATAGATGCTCCAAGATCTTCAAAAGATCAGGCAGTGTGCACACCTGATATAGCTTATAGATCGGTCTTAGCAACTTATAAAGCTGGAGGAGAGGGTTTTGTTCTTTCTCCTAATTATTCATCAATGAAATTAACTAATCTTGATGGAGTTGCAAAAGCTTTAAAAGAATTAAAAATATTTAAAAATGAATAAAGAAATTGATTTAATAATTAAAAATGGAACAGTTTTTTATAAAAACAAATTTACAATTTCAAATGTAATTATCCATAATGGAAAAATCTTAGAAATCTCAGATAATATTAAATCATATAATGCAAAAAAAATTATAGATGCTAAAAATCAAACAGTCATTCCAGGCGTTATAGATGTTCATTTTCATGTAAGGGCCCCTTCATTTCCTGAGAGAGGTACAGTAGAAAGTGAAACAAAGGCAGCTGCAAAAGGTGGGATTACAACATTATTTGAAATGCCAATAAGCAATCCATGTATGTCAAATGGAAAAGTACTTAAGGATAGAAAAGAACATTTTTTAAAAAATACCATTATCAATTTCTCTTTCATACCTGCTATTGGAAAATTAACTAATTCCAATCTGAGTAGTTTAATTAAAAATGGAGCCATTGCTTTTAAAATTTTTACAATTGCAGCTCCAGCAAATAGAAAATCAGAATTTGACGGTTTATGTTTTACTAAAGAGAATGAAATATTAGAAGCGTTAATACACGCAAAAAAGTCTAATCTTACAACAATATTTCATGCTGAAGATCAAAATATGCTTGATTATTTCAAAAAATTTGAAAATAATTTTAAAAAATCAAATCCTAAAATTCATAATGCGACAAGACCAGCAATTACAGAAGCTTTAGCCATCTCAAAAATATTAAATTTAAATTCTATAGCAAAAACTAAAATACATATTGCTCATGTTACGTCTGAAATATCTTTAGATATCATTTCGTATTTCCAAAAAAAAGGTCAAGATGTAAGCGCTGAAACATGTCCACATTATTTATTTAAAACTGAAAAAGATGTTATCAGGGTCGGTCCTTTTGGAAAAATAAATCCTCCTATCAGAACTATAGCTGATCAAGATAAGCTTTGGAAAGGGTTAAAAAATAATTCATTAAGTATAATTGCTTCAGATCATGCATCTTTTTCATTAAATGAAAAATTAAAAGGGAAAAAAGACTTTTCAAAAGCCCCACCTGGATCACCAGGAGCAGAATTAATGCTGCCTTTAATGCTCGATGCTGCTTCTAAGAAAAAGATTAACTTAAAAAAAGTTATTGAATTAATGTGCTTAAACCCTGCCAAGAGATTTAATATTTTTCCAAGAAAAGGGATTATAAAAAAAGGCTCAGATGCTGATCTGTGTATTTTGGATTTAAACGCAAAATGGATTGTTAGCCAAAATACTCTAGTTTCTAAAGGTAAAAAATGCGCTCATTTATATTTTGGTGATAAAATTAAAGGAATGGTAAAAACAACTATTGTAAATGGCAAAATTGTTTATGATAATAAAAAATTTTATAAATACAAAAACAATAATTTTTTTGTATCCCCAATGCTTGGAAATAAAATATGAGTAAAGATAAATTACTAAGTGTAAAAAATTTAAAAACACACTTTGCAGTTGGAAATTCAATTGTAAAAGCAGTCGATGGAGTTTCTTTTGATCTTGAAGCCGGTAAGACTTTTGCGATAGTTGGTGAGTCTGGATCAGGTAAATCTATTACTGCATTATCAATAATGGGCTTATTACCTAATAACTTATCTTCAACAGATAGAGGTGAGATTATTTTTAATAATAATAACATAATCACTATGGAAGAAAAAGAAATGAGAAAAATTAGAGGTAACAGTATTTCAATGATTTTTCAAGAACCTATGACAAGCTTAAATCCTGTATATGATCTTTCTTTTCAAATTTCTGAAGTAATAATGCTGCATCAAAATAAAAATAAAAAAGAGGCAAGAAAAATTGCGATTGAGATGCTGGATTTGGTTGGAATACCTGAGCCTCAAAAAAGAATTGACTCTTTTCCACATGAACTTTCGGGGGGGATGCGTCAAAGAGCAATGATTGCTATGGCACTATCTTGTAATCCTAAAATTCTTATAGCCGATGAGCCGACAACTGCATTAGATGTTACTATACAAGCGCAAATTATTGATTTGATGCAGGAACTTCAAAAAAAACTTGGGATGTCAATTATCTTTATCACTCACGACTTAGGTGTGGTTTCTGAAATTTCAGATCATGTTATGGTAATGTATCTTGGCAATGTTATGGAAATAGCAGAAACAAAAGAATTATTTAATAATCCTCTTCATTCATACACAAAATCTCTCATTGATATAGCACCACAGATTACAGAAGAGAAAAGAAAGATAAGATTATTAAAAGGCGAAATTCCAAGCCCTATCAATCCTCCTTCAGGGTGTGTATTCAGAACTAGATGTCCAAATCCTTCCCATGAATGTAAGCATGGAACTAGCGAGATGGGCTTAATTGAACCAATACCAGGTCATTTTGTTGATCAGTGTTGCTACAACTGTAATTAACATGATTGAAATTAGAAATTTAAAAAAATATTTTCCGATTAAAGGAGGGTTTTTTAATAAAAATTATGATGAGGTTAAGGCTGTTGAAAATGTAAATTTTAAAATACCTGAAGGCGAAATTCTTGGTCTTGTTGGTGAGTCTGGATCAGGGAAAACAACTTTAGGTAGGTCAATTATTAGGCTGATTGAACCCTCTGCGGGAGAAATTTTATATAATGATAAAAACATTATTGATTATAGTGAAAAAGAAATGCGAAAATTAAGAAAAGATTTTCAAATAATATTTCAAGACCCTTATGCAAGTCTAGATCCTAGAAAAAAAATATTTAATATTATTTCACAAGGATTAAAAATTCATACCAATATGAATAAGCAAGAAATATATGATAAAATTATGACAATAATCAAAGATGTAGGTCTTCAAGAAGAACATTTGAATAGATATCCACATGAATTTTCAGGTGGTCAGAGACAGAGAATAGGTATTGCCAGAGCGTTAGTTTTAGATCCTAAATTTATCATTGCAGACGAACCAGTTTCAGCTCTTGATGTTACTATTCAAGCACAAATTCTTAATTTAATTTTAGAATTAAAAGAAAAGTATTCCCTTACAATATTATTTATATCTCATGACTTATCTGTAATTAACCAAATCGCTGATAGAGTAATGGTAATGTACCTTGGACATATAGTTGAAGTGGCTAGTACAAAAAATCTTTTTTCAAATCCTAAACACCCTTACACAAAATCATTAATTGAAACAGCACCTCAAATATTTCGAACAAATAAAAATAAAATTTTATTAAAAGGAGATATACCAAGCCCTATCAATCCTCCTTCAGGGTGTGTATTCAGAACTAGATGTCCAAATCCTTCCCATGAATGTAAAGAAGGTAAAATAGAAATGGGCCTTATTGAAGTTGCTCCAGATCACTGGGTTGATCAATGCTGTGTAAATTGCAACTAAACTAAACTTAAAATATTTTTTGATATTTGGGCTATTTCTATTTTAGACATGTATTGATGGCAGGGTAAATTAATTATTTCAGAGCTAATCATTTCTGTGGTTTTTAAATTAAAATTCTCTCCTAATTTTTTATAGCACACATCTTTGTAATTAATTGGCAAATATCCCAATGCGACTTTAAAATTTTTATCATATAATTCTGAATAAATTTTATTTCTATTCTTCACTCTTATCGTAAAATTTCTCCATGCGGATTTGGAGTTATCTAAAACTTTTTGAAATTTTATTTTTTTAGAGTCTAATAAATTCATATACATCAAAGCATTATGATTTCTCTTTTCAATATACATATCTAAATGTTTTAAACGAATATTTAATATTGCTGCATTAATAGAGGACATTTTAGAATTATATCCGATTAAATCAGATTTCACTGGCCATTTTGAAGGTCTACTTCGTCTGCCATAATCTCTAAGTTTTTTAAGAGTACCAAATAATTTTTTATTATTTGTAGTTATTATCCCTCCTGGACCAATCCCATCTAGCACTTTTCCTGGATTAGTACTAAAAACACTTAGATCGGATAAACTGCCAATTTTTTTTTTATTATACTCTGCCCCAGTAGCAAGACATGCATCTTCAATAACTAAAAGATTATTTTTCTTTGCAATAAATTGAATCTTTAACATTTCAGCAGGATTTCCAAATAAATGTACCGGCAGAATGACTTTAGTTTTTTTATTAATTCTCTTATCAAGTAATTTGGTGTCTATATTAAAAGTATCTTCACAAACATCTATCCATTTTATTCTAGCACCTGTTAAAGATATTGCATGACTGGTTGGTATGTCAGAGTTAGCGACAGTTATAACTTCGTCGTTAACTTTTAAATTCAGAGCTCGAAGTGCTAATAAAAGCCCCATAGAACCAGAAGAAACAGTTACAGAATATTTAACTCCACAATACTTGCTAAAATTTTCTTCAAATCTCTCAACCTCTTCTCCCATTTCCAAAATTCCCTTGTTTAGAATTTTATCGACAGATTTAAGAATTTCTTTTTTGTTTGATTGGTAGTGTTTTTTTAGATCATACATAAAATCATAATTTTTTAATGATCACTCCATAAAGAACATCAAATACGGTCATAAAATTTTTAATACTCATAAATTCTTTAGGGTTATGACTACCATGTTTATTACGAATAAATAACATTAAAGAAGGGATACCAAAATTTGCAAAAACACTAGAATCATGACCAGCACCACTTGGCAAAATCATAGGTTTCATCTTAATTGATTTTGAATAATTCTCAAAAACTCCAACTAATTTTTTACTCATTATTGCAGGTTCTGAACTTGTTTCTTTTCCTAAAGAAAATTTTGTTTTTGTTTTTAACTCAATTCTCTTTACTTTACGTAATAAATAATTTTTTGTACTTTTAAGAACTGCTTTCGAATTACTTCTTACATCAATACAAAAACTTACGTGTCCAGCACTTTTAGCAAAAGAATGTTCTTCTAAATCTGTAAAGAATTGACCAAAAGTTATAGTTAAATCTTTTCCTTTTTTTAATTGATGTTCCCAATAAGCATTCATTTCATTAACTAATGATGACACTGCAACCACTGAGTCTTTTCTATAGTCAATTGGAGTAGCTCCAGAATGTAAGTACTCTCCTTTACAAATAGCATCTCTAAATCTAAAGCTGCCTCTTATGCTAGTAACTATGCCTAAAGGTAGTTTATTTCTTTCTAGCACTGGTCCTTGCTCTATATGAGGTTCAATAAAATATTTGAAATTTTTTAAATCAAACTTAACCTTACCTTGACTTACTTTATTGGCATCAAATCCAGACTTGTTGATATGATAAAATAAAGATTTTTTAGAATCAGATCTAATAAGAGAATGAAGAAGTTTTTTATCAAACTTACCGACAGCTATTTTACTTCCAATATAACTATAAGGGAACCAGCAGCTTTCTTCACCTCTAATACCCATTACACCAATCGAAAAATTAGGTATAATATTATTTTCATAGAGAGTTTTAATTAAAATAATACCCATTAGTACTCCAGCTAAACCATCAAAATTACCTCCATGTTTTTGACTATCTAGGTGAGATCCAATCACAACTATTTTTTTTGATTTGCCTTTATATAAAGCTAAAAAATTCCCTCCATAATCAATCTCTATTGAATTAGAAAATTGTTTTAATTCTTTAATTAGAAATTTATGAGTTAAGTTTTCACCTTTACCATAAGTTTCTCTGGTCACACCAGGATTTGCAGATGTTAGTGATTTAATTTTATCAAAAAGATATTTTGAGTATTGAGTATTATTCATCAAAATTTGCATACCAATGATTAGCAATATCCTCTCTTTTGCATACCCAAATCTTGTTAAGGCTTTTTATATGCTTGATAATTTTTTCTATAGCAATAATTCTACCAGGCCTTCCGATTAACCTAGGATGAAGGCCTATATTCAACATTTTAGGTTGATGTGAACCTTCTTTGTATAAATAATTGATAGAGTCACAGACATATTCATAAAATTGTGTTGCACCACTAAACCCCGATGGTAGCTTAAAATGAACATCGTTCGTATCTAAAGAATAAGGAATTACTAAATGTTTTTTTCCTCCAGTCTCAACCCAATGAGGCAGATCATCATTATATGAGTCACTATCATATAAAAAATTCCCATTTTGAATAAGCAATTTTCTAGTATTTTCGCTTGGTGCATACCTACAGTACCAACCTTTAGCTTTTTTATTAGTTAGTTTTAAAATTAAATCGTAAGCTTTTTTTATTTGTTTTTTTTCAGTAATTTTATTTAATTTATAATGTTCTTCCCATTTATACCCATGACAACATATGTCGTTAGAAGAATATTTAATGTGTTCACATATTTCCTTATTTTGAAGAAGTGTCAAAGCACATACAAAAAAAGTATGTGGTAGTTTATAATTATCGAGTAATTTAGCTATCCTCCAAAAACCTACTCTTGATCCATATTCATAAATTGACTCAATTGCTAAATCTCTTTGATTTTGATTGTGCCTTCCACCAGGAACTTCAGATAGCCCTGACTCAGATTTTAGATCTCCGAGCAGTGGAGAATATTCCGACCCTTCTTCAACATTTATTATGAAATTTATTGCAAGTTTTGATTTTTTTGGCCAATTTGGATTAGGTGGTTCTTTGCCATAGCCGGTAAAGTCTCTTTCTAAAATTTTCATTTTTTTTAATTACCATTCGCCTTCAATTATAGCAAAGAAACAACACCATTCACCAACTGTTACGTTAGGAAGTGCTCTCAATCCAAATATCATTCCATTTTCTGGAGCTAAAAGTTTACAAAGTTCATTTCCATAGTAATCAATAATTGTTGCAATATAATCGTTTTTATTCATCATTGTTAAAAATTTAATTTCAGGGTTTGGAAGGAAAATTCCACTTTTAGGTGCCAGTAAAGCTTGTTGAAATCCTTTATACCTTACTGAAGGATAATGAGTCGTACCATTTATCATTTTATAATGAGTCAGAATATTAATACAAGCTTTAAGCAATGTTTTACCAACGTTTAAGAATGCTCCTGGAGCAGTAGAAGATCGTCCACCTAATTCTACAGTTAAAGCAGGTTTACCAAGCTCAGACATTACAGCCATAGGGCTTTTCGAAGTTACATTAGAGTACAAACATACTCTCCAATCCTCCCCCATTGCTCTTGCTAATTCTTGAGTTTTACTATCAGTAGCAGCAAACATTGCTTCTGCTAAATAAGAATGGCTACCTCCTGAATGAATAGATATTTCCATATCTGCAAATTTCACCATCCATTCCATATGAATACTAGCAATTCGTTCACTTAAATATCCATTTTCTCTTCCAGGATAGATTCTATTCATATCATAAGAAAATGTGTCAAGAGGATTTCCTCTTTCTGCCGCTTCCATTGCAGGCACATTGATAACTGGAACAAGGACAATAGATCCTGATAATTCTTTTGGATCTATAGTTTTTCTTAAAAGTGAGCAGGTTAAAATACCTTCTGGCTCATCACCATGAATCCCTCCATTGATCCAAAAACATGGACCATCATTTTGACCATTGATAATCGTTACAGGTATAGTAATCTCTCCACCACCTGCTAATTTTTCAACAATAATTTTTCCATCTTTAATTGTCCCTGGAAGTGCCTTTGCTGTACCTATCTCAATAGAAGTTGTCATACTATACCCCTGAAATTTTGTGTTTTTCTAATTCCTCTGCTGTATATACCTGCATAAATTCAATTTCAGTTCCAGATACTTCATCATCTAAGAAAGCAACAAATCCCTCAGGATGTGGGTGACTTCCATACACTTTGCAAGCTTCACATATCCTTAGCTTAGCATTATGTTTTTTTGCATGATCTAAAACTTTATTTATATCGTCAACTTCATAACAAATATGATGCAGACCCTCACCATATTTTTCAATCCATTCTGTAAATCTCCCAACTTTATTCAACGATTCACAAAGTTGAAATTCAATATCATTTATAAAAAAAATTGCGACTTTAGTTTCTGCCTTTTCCCAAATGACTTTTTCAGTTTTAGAAGATACAGATAAAAAAGATTGAAAATTTAATAGAGCTTTATCTACACTTTTGACTGCAAAAGCCATATGCTTGATTCGCATTGATTTATCTTGATTTAGGCGTGCTCTTTGACGATAATCCATATATTTCATAATTTACCAGAGAAAGTATAATGCCAAAAGATTAATAATATCAATTATGTGATGACATATTCTCATCACTTATCTATAGTCAAATTATGCTTTCAATTGAATATAGATATTTTTACCAATCAGCTTTAGATAGCTCCATAAGAAAAGCTTCTCAAAATTTAAATATTAATTCCTCAGCTATAGTAAGACAAATTCAAAAACTCGAGGATAGATTACAAACAAAACTTTTTATAAGAAATGCAAGAGGTTTAGAGTTAACTGAAGAAGGAAAATTATTATTTGATCATCTGAGTATACAAAATGAAACAAATCAAAATTTTCTAACAAATTTAAAAGAAAATAAAACTAGCACTACAGGAGAGATTAATATCTCAACAGGTGAAACATTTGCTGTTCAATTTTTATCACCAATAATTTCTAAATTTAGAAAAGTGTATCCAGATGTAAAAATTAAAATATCATCTAGACAGCCAGAAACTATCATTGATAACCTAATAACAAATAAAACAGATTTTGGAATTTCTTTTGCTAAAAATTTACCGAGTACACTAAAAACTATTTATGTATGCAATTTTCCTATGGGCATGCTTTGCTCGCCTGCACATATATTAGCTAATAAAACTGAAATTTCATTAGAGGATTGTTTGAGATTTCCACTAATATTTCATCCAGGGACTGTAACATTTTGGAATTCAATACAAAGAGAAGTTGGGGAAAAATTATTTTCAATAAATCCCAATTTGATATCCAATTCATTTGCATTTATTAAAAATTATCTAATTGAAGACATTAATTATTTAACTTTTTTTACAAGCGTAGGTTCTGTCAGAGAGATTCAGAGTAAGAGTTTAATCTTTAAAAAAATTAATCACAAATTATTTCTAAATAATAAAGTTGGGATAATAGTTTCAAAGAAAAATAGATTAAAAAAGTATACTGAAGAATTTATTGATTTAATTAAAAAAGAGTTTCAAAATTCAGAAGCTGCTGATTGTTAAAAAAAATTAAATTAATGACTCAATTTTAGGCATTAAATTAATTAATTGCTTGGTATATTGATGATCAGGCTCGTTAAACAATTTTTCAGTTTCATTTGTTTCACAAATAGCACCGTTTTTAAAAACGATAATTCTATTACACATCTGTCTGATAACAGGTAAGTCATGACTAATAAATAACATTGTAAGATGAAGTTCATCTTGAATATCTTTTAATAGATTTAATATTTGCGCCTGAATACTTACATCTAAAGCTGATGTAGGTTCATCACAGATTAATAATCTTGGCCGTGTAGCAAGAGCTCTTGCAATAGA
>Ga0255758_10001232_pt1 | contig 26607 bp, 27 predicted proteins | sample 011ome_24_FD_179958 | JGI IMG/M metagenome (GOLD analysis project Ga0255758, IMG submission 179958) | Coastal salt marsh microbial communities from the Groves Creek Marsh, Skidaway Island, Georgia - 011513CT metaG (version 2) | ecosystem: Environmental > Aquatic > Marine > Intertidal zone >...
TTTTTATATTCAAAATTTGTAAATTTTATTTTTGATGGATCAACACCTCCGAATAACATAAATTTAAAATCTTTTTTATCCAATTTATTTAACTTTTCTAAAACGCTGTTTAGATTATAAAGTCCTTTTCTTTCATAGTCAGATTTGCTGAATGGTCCTACTAAAACTGTTATTTTTTTCTTAATTTTTTTTTTCTTAAAATTAAAAAATTCAGTATCAACGCTATTTAAAATTTTTACACATTCAACTTTAGAAAATAACTTGCTTTCTTTTACTTTTTTTTTCATAAAAGAACTCGGTACTAAAATGGTAAGATTATCTAAGTTCCATTTTTTTTTTTGTTCAAAAACAATATTTGCTAGGTCAAAATAATTTTTTTTTACTAGTTGAGGGCAATTGTTACAATTATTTATATATTTTTTACAATCATATGAATAATGGCATCCACCTGTCATTGGCCACATATCGGAAAATCTCCATATAATAGGTTTATTTAAAGAAAAAATATTTTTTATATTTTCTAAAGTTAAAAAATTATCATTTATCCAATATAAAAAAATTATATCAGCTTTTTTTAATTTATTAATTTTATCTAAAATTGAAATATTAATAAGAGAATGTGACCAATACATTTCACTTTTCTTTTTTTGAAGAATATAATTGATAAACTTCTCTATAAAGTAATTTATTTTATAAAAAAAAATATTATTATCTAAATTAAATAGTCTAATTTTTGATTTTTTTTTATCAAAATCACTAGTATCAATTCTGCCAGTTAAATAATAATTTTGAAAATTTTCTTTTTCAAAAATTTTAAAATATCTCTTAGAGGCATTAAATGTTCCAAATGAAGAATATCTTGAACTAAGATGTAAGATAATTTTTTTCATACCAAAATTGAAAAATAAAATAAGTCCATACCTTTTCAGTTAAATTAGAATTATTTTTACTATTTAAAAATCTATTCAATAAATTTTCTATATAATTTTGTGAAAATATATTTTGTTTTTTCAAAAATGCTTCGGAAGTATAATTTTTTAAATTTTCAAGTAATTCTTTTTTCAACCAATTTTCTTTAGGTAAAACAAAACCCATTTTTGATCTTTCAATTATTTTTGTTGGAATTTGACCATATGATATATCTTTCAATAATTTTTTTGAATTTAATAAACTGGACATATGTTTGCTTGGAATTGAATTAATGTAATCTACCATTTCATTGTCTAAAAAAGGCGTTCTAGCTTCTATCGAATTCATCATTGCTAGCCTGTCTGTTACATACAAAAATTCGTAAGGTAATTGCAAGTTAAAATCAATTTCTTGAGCTTTTTTTTTTATACCTGACGTATTAGAAGAGACTAATGAATGTATCAAATAATTTAAATTTAAATCCTCATTTTGTTTTATTAATTTATCAATTTCTTTTTCGTAAAAAATTTTATTATAAAAAAAACCATAAAAATATTTGAGATCAGTTAATTTTTGATTTTTAAAAAAATTTAAAGAATTTTTTAAAAAAAAATCACTTAAAATATAATTCTTCCATTTTCCATAATTTCCAAAAATTTCATCAGCACCTGTTCCAGTGAAAATTACTTTTTCATTTTTTAGATTTTTATAAACATGCCAAGATGCTAAGCTTCCAGCATATGGTTCAGCTAAGTTTTCAAAAACTATATTCAAATCTAACAATATATCTTTTGGGTTTATTACAATCTCAGTATGATCACTATTTATATACTCAGATAATAATTTTGCATAATTACGTTCATCATGAATTTTATCAAAACCTTCATATCCTACAGTTATAGTTTTTATTTTTTTACTACTATTAGATGCAAATATAGATGCAATAAGACTTGAGTCTAATCCACCAGACAAGGAACAAGCAATTGGAACATCACTAAGACTCCAGTTTTTTATAGAGTTATTTAAAGCTTCTTTTCCGCCCAAAACTATATCTGAATAGTTATTAAATTTTATTAAATTTTTTTTAACTTCATATTTTTTAATATTTAAATTTCTGTGTGATAAATCAAATACAAAGTAATGGTTGTTTTTTAGTTTTTTAACATTTTCATAAATTGTATTTTCAAAAGGAACATATTGTAATTGAAAAAATGATTTAATTGATGAAATAGATAAGTCCCTACTTATACACTCTAATTCAAGAAGTGGTTTAATTTCTGATGAAAAAAAAAATTTATTTTGTAAAAATGAATAATATAATGGTTTAATTGAAAATTGATCTACTGCACCAAATAAAATATTTTTTTTTTTATCGTAAATTACAAAAGAAAACATTCCATTTAATTCTGATAACATCTCAATTCCTTTAAAATCATAAAGTTTGAGCAAAACTTCTGTATCAGAATTTTTAGTTAAAAATGAATAACCTTTATTTTGAAGCATAGATCTTAAAGATGGAGAATTAAAAATTTCTCCATTAAAAATTATAATTAAATCTTTAAAAGACATAGGCTGTGACCCGTTTTCTATATCTAAAATGCTTAATCTATTATGTAATAAAGTTATCTGATCATTTTGAAAAAATTGCTTATCATCAGGTCCTCTATGATTTTGAAGATTAAGCAATTTATCAATTTTATTTTCACTAATTTTTTGGTTTGTTCCAAAAATTCCACACATTTATTTTAAATTCCACTCATTGCAAGGGTCTGTGAAATAATCGCTATATTTTCCCTCTATCCATTTATTTATATTATTCATTAAAGTATTAAATTTAATATTATTTAATTGATCATATTTAATTTGGAATTTTAAACTTGCTAAATTATCTTTTTCATAAAAAAAATTGGCCGAGCTCAGTTCAAAAGTTTTACAAATAAAAGCTAAATAAGCAAACTTTTCAGCATTTTTTATTATATCTTTTTTGGTATGTTTAAAATTATGTAAATCGCTGATTAAATCAAAGTATTCTTTTTTATTATCAAAATTATATGTAAAACCACGATCATTATATCTACCTGTACCCGCAGTTATAACAACTTTATTCTTTAATGCAGCCTCAATTCCAACGGTACCTCTAATGGTAAAACAATAATCTAAAATCTCAAACAATTGAAATGTATTAATTTTTGAATTCGCACCTAAAAAAGTAAAGTTTTTAGGAATTTCACCAAACAATTCTTTTATAATTGTTAACTCTGGCTCTTCTTTATTGTTAGAAATTTTATCTCTGTTATTTTTAATTAAATTACTTGGATGTGATTTAATTATCCAATTTAAATTTTTATTTTCTTTTGCCACTTTTAATGTTTCTCTATACCATTCAATGTAATTACTAAATAAATCTTTTCCAAAAAAAAATGTTCCATCCCAAAAAATGTGTGGAAAAATTATACTTGTTTTTTTACTCTTATCTAAATTAAGTTCTTTTAATAAATCCTCATGATTAGAAAAATCTTTTCCTATCATAGTTCCTGCAGAAGGGTACCAAGTATTATTTTGATATTGAATTTTTATTTCATTATTCAAATAATTTCTTTGATTTAAACTTAGTTCATTAATTTTAAATTGATCCCATATTTCTTGTGAAATTGAACTAGGGTGATCATATTGATTTTTCTCATCAAATTTTTTTAAAAGAAGTATATTGTTTTTATATGATGCTACAAATTGAATACATTTAATTTTTTTTATTATACACTGATCAAACAATTCACCAGCACCAACGTAACTTTTATCATTAAAAATTGCACAATCTATCTCTTTGTTTTCATCTAAATAATTTATTGCAGCATCGGCAAGTAATAGTGATTTAATTAAGAAATACTTTACGATGTAGTAATGATTTTTATTTTTAAAATTTATTTCAGGTGTTTTGAGTATTCTAATGGAGGAACTTATTGAATATTTTCCACACTGTATACCTCGATACTTATATCTAAATACTTCATCATATGACATTTTCATTACTTCAGATGATAAATTATATAATTTAAAAAAGCTTACTTTTGAGTAATAATTTAATGGTAAATCAAAAATAAAAAATTTGTTTTTTATAAATTTTAAAAAACTAGTTTTAAAATAGACTATTTTATTTCTCTTTGATCCAATTAAGTTAATAATAAAAAAAGATAAAAATGTATTTTGAATATCAAACCAACTAAAAAAATTTACATGAATACAATTTTTATTTTTTAAAAAATTTTTTTCTTTTGTCTCTGAAAAATTTTCAAAAAAATTTTGATAATTTTGATAATCTTTTTTCTTAAAATATTTTAAAAACATGAAAAAAAGCAAAGATAAAAATAAAAATATGAATTTTGATCTTAATACAAATATTTGGTAAATAATTTTTAAATAAAAATTAATTTTAAACATTTTTCTTAAATAAAATATTTGCCAATTTTAAATCTTCCCTGTTATCAATGTCTATTGATCTTATGTAGGGCATTAAAAAACCAATAATTTTTTTTCCTCCAATAATAAATTTATTAATTTTATCTTTTCTAGTAATATAAATCGCTGCTCCATTTGGGACATAATAAGTTTTTTTACTCTGTTTCAAAAAACTATTTTTTATTTTTAATGCTTTTTTTAAATTATTGTTTTTTAAAAAATATAAAGACTCTGGATTATAAATGTGTTTTAATTTTAAAATACTTACTAGTGAATCTGGCCTTTTTTTAATAAATAATTCACAGGCTTTGTCTATATCTATTCTTTTTCTTAAAGGAGATGTGGGTTGTAGCAGAATAAATCCAGATAAACTTTTATCATCATTATATTTAGAATAATTTTTTGCGTGATTAATTACTGGTAACATTTTTGTATTATCTTTTGAAATATTGTTTGGCCTAGAAATTAAATTTATCTTATTATTTTTTAAAAATTTTTTACAATAATTTTTAACCTTAGGGCAATTAGTTGATATCAAAATCTCTTTAATATATTTTGATTTTAATGCTTCAATAATAGACCAATAGATCATCGGTTTATTATTTACTAGAGACATATTTTTATTTTTGATAGTTTTTGAACCTGATCTTGCTGGTATTATTGCTACAAAGAAATTTTTCATTATTTTTAAAAATGTTTATATTAAATTGCAATTTAATTACATAAATATATAAAGTCATCATGAGAAAGATATGTGTTATAATCCATAATAGAGCAAATTATGGAAGTATAAAGTCTCTGCTACATCATATAAAAAAAAGTAAAAAATTTATATTACAATTAATAGTTGGGGGATCTGCAAATCTAGAAAGGTTTGGAACGGTTGTAGAAATAATAAAAAAAGACAAATTTAAAATTAATAAACAAGTAAACTTTGTCATAGAGGGAAACTCTACCTTAGAAATGGCTAAGAGCACAGGATTAGCAATTATAGAAATTTCATCAGCATTGAAAGAATTAAAACCTGATTTAGTAATAACAGTTGGTGATAGATATGAGACAATTGCAACCGCAATTTCATCCAGTTATATGAATATTCCGTTGGCACACACTATGGGAGGAGAAGTTTCTGGCACAATTGATGAAAATGTAAGACACGCTGTAACAAAATTCTCAAACATTCATTTTGCAGCAACAAATCTTGCTAAAAAAAATATTATTAAAATGGGTGAGGATAAAAAATATGTATTTAATGTTGGTTGTCCTAGAATTGATGAAGTAAAAAATTTAATAGATAATTCAAAATTTGATTTAAATAAAATAATAAATAAATATGGTGTTGGTTCTGAAATAAATACAAATAAGCCATTTATTACAATTATGAACCACCCCGTTACGACAGAATATGGGGCTGGTGAAAATCAAATTTCTAAAATATTAAAAGCTGTAAATAGTATAGATATTCAAAAAATCGTATTTTGGCCAAATCCAGATGCTGGTTCAGAAGATATTTCAAGAGGCATAAGAAAATGGAGGGAAAAATATGGAGATAATAAAACAAGATATTTAAAAAATCTTGAACAAAAATATTTTTACAATTTATTAAATAAAACTTTATGTTTAGTTGGTAATTCTTCTTCAGGAGTAAGGGAAGGATGCTATATAGGTTTAAATAATATATGTATTGGCACAAGACAATCTGGAAGGGAAATTGGAAAAAATACTATAATGATAAAGAATGATGAAAGAATTTTATCCAATATTTTAAAAAAAATTATTAAATCCAAAAAAAATAAAAAGAAAGATTTGAAATATGGCGATGGTAATGCTGGTAAAAAGATCGTCAAAATCTTAGAAAAAATTGACTTTAAATTCGAAAAAAAGTTACAATATTAATTCTTTAAATCTTTTAATCTGACAAAAGAATTTGCTTTTACATTTTTCTTTAGTTTTTTGCCTAAAATTTTTTTAAAATATTTTGCTGATACTCCCTTATCTGGTTTCATAAAACTTAACATATTCATGTTTATTTTTTGATCTTTTTTAAAAGAAGAATTGAAAACAATACTTTTTTGAAAAACTTTTCTCATTTGTCTGAATGGCTTTAGATCGTTTTTATCTACTTTATTAAGAATAATAATTTCAGCTTTTTTTAATGATTTACAATAATCTGTAAATTCATTTGGCTCAGAGGCAAACTTTGCATCACTTCCATACATTTTCTTTGAAAAAGTAAGATGTTTCTCAAAATACTTTGCCTCCTTTGAAACAGCTAAAATGGCAGCAATATTATTTTGAGTATGATCAGAAAAACCTAAGGAACAATTTTTAAATCTTTTTTTAAAATCATCAAAAATATTTAAACCAACTCTTTTATCTTCACATGGATATTGAGATGTGCATTGCATAATAATTAGGTTATTTCTTTTTAAAATATTATAAGCTTCTTCTATTTCTTTAAAATCACTCATGCCTGTAGATAAAAAAATATTTATGTCTTTATATTTTGATATTTCAAATAACAATGGTAAATTTGTAACTTCTCCAGAAGGAATTTTAAATGAATTTACTCCTAATGATAAAAGATTTTTAAAAGACTCTGTACTAAAAACAGAACAAAGAAATTTTATTTTTTTTTGTTTTGTGTATCTAATTAATTCTCTCCATTGTTGTAAAGTGAATGATGTTCTCTCAAAATAATCATATCTTTTTTCTTCCTTAAAATATTTTGGATTCAAAGCATCTTTTAAAGACTCATGTTTTGCTATATGATATTGAAACTTAACATAATCTGCCCCACATTCTTTTGCTAAGTCGATTAATTTTTTACTATTTCCAAAAGATCCATCATGAACTGATCCAATTTCTGCTATAACTTTAATTGTCATTTTTTAATAATACCTATTAAACTATTCTACAAATCTTTTAATATAATAATAGATTTTTAGAAGAAAATTTCTTTTAACTTTCCCTATCATGGCCTATTGTATTAAGAATATTTTTAACTGATTTTTTGTAGTAAAAATTTTCTTGAAAAGTTTGATTTGCATTTATTCTTATTTTATCTAAGTTAATTTTTTCATCCTTTAATGACTTGATTATACCTATCAATTCATCTTCATTCGAAAAGATTAAGCAATTAAAATTATTTTTAAGCTCGGGAATACCTTTTAGATTAGATGAATGAGTTATAATTATTGCTCCAAAAGATAGGCCTGTTATAATTCTTACTCTAATTCCTATGTCTATTTCATTTGGAACTAATAAAATTTTATTTTGTTTATAATAATCATTTATTTTAAAACTTTCTCCACAAAAATTGATTATGTTTTTTTTATTAATTAAATTTTTATTTATATCACTTAATTTATTTCCACCAACAACATCAAATTTAATATTATTTACTAATAAATAATCTTCATATTTTGTGATAAATTTTTCTAAAAATATTAAAGAGGAAATTGTAACTGTTCCCTGCAAATGGCCTACCATTAAAAAATTAAATTTTAAATGATTGACTTTTTCTTGACTAAAACTGTCACCATCAATTATTGGTGTTTTTAAGTAATTTGATTTTATTTTTTTTTTAGAAAATTGTTTTGCATAATTATAAGAAAAAAAACTAATTGATTTGCCTTTTTTTGTAAGATTTTCCATTACTTTAAATCCAGCTAAATTTTCAATCAAATCTAAAAATTTGAAAACAAAGTTTCTTTTTTCTAGCGATCTTCTACTTATTCTGGGTTCATGGATAAAATCACCTAATATCAAATCCATATTTCTTATATCATAGCAAGATGACAAGGCATCAAAATGATAACAAAAAATTTGGTTTTTTGAAAATAATTTAATCTCTGTTTCAATTTCTTTTTTAATTTTATGTTGGTTGGGAAAAAAAAAATCTGGGTTTCCAAAAAATAGAGCATTTAATAAATTTCTTAACTTATGATAAATATTTTTTTTTTTATTTTTATAAAAAAAAATCTTATATTCTATTTTGTGAGTATCAAGGATCTTAACACACTCATTATACCTATAAGTGTTTTTTTCATCCTCACTACATATCAAAATTAAAAAAATATTTATATTATTATCCAAAAAATACCTTACAAATCCCCATACTGTCATAGAGCCACCATTAAATTTTGGTCCAACAGGAAAGTTACTTATTATGATTTTTCTCATTTATTGTTGATAATGATATCTTCAATAATTTTATTTATATTATAGTTAATTTTCCAACTAGGAAAATCTTTTTGAAATTTTCTTAAATCAGAAATCCACCAAATATGATCTCCGGACCTATTTTGTTTTTCAAATATTAATTTTGTTTTTTTTTTTGTTATTTGTGAAATTATTTCAGAAGCTTCTATTAATGAACAATTTGAATAAATTCCTCCACCAATATTATAAACTTCACCTAAAGTTCTTGGGTTCTTATAATAATGCCAAAATGCACTTATTAGGTCGCTACTATGTATATTATCTCTTACCTGTTTACCTTTATAACCTTTAACAAAATATTTTTTTTCTAAAATATTACATTTTACTAAATAAGACAAAAATCCATGAAGTTCAGCGCCTTGATGCAATGGCCCGGTTAAACATCCGCCTCTAAAAACAACTGTTTTCATTCCAAAATATTTTCCGTATTCTTGAACCATTAAATCAGCAGAAGTTTTAGAGACACCAAAAAGACTATGTTTTGATTGATCAATAGTCATGGTCTCTGGCACCCCAAATTTTTTAAAAATTTTATTGTTTTTTGGAATAAATCTAGATTTTGTCTCTGTAAATTTTAATTCGTTTATTTTATCACCATAAACTTTATTGGTTGACATGAATATAAACTTCGAATTTGGTGAATATTGTCTTGTTAATTCTAATAAATTTAGAGTTCCATTAGCATTAATCTCGAAATCTGTATGTGGTTCTTTTGCTGCCCAATCGTGTGAAGGTTGTGCAGCACAATGAATAATAAGTTTAATATTATTTTTATAATCCTCGAATACCTTTATTAATTTTTTTCTATTTCTAATATCAGTTGATAAATGATGATAGTTTTTAAATTTATTTTTAAAAAAATTAAGATTTTTTTTTACAGAGCTTCCAAAAAAATATTCTCTCATATTGTTATCAATACCAATTACGTTAAATTTTTTTTTACAAAAAAACTTTGTAGCTTCAGCACCAACTAAGCCCAACGATCCAGTAATTATTACAACATTTTTCATAAATATTTTTTTAACAAAATTTTATTTGTTTTAATCCAATCAAAAATTTCTTCTACTGTTTTTAAAACATTAATTTCTGGCTCCCAACCACATTTTTGATAAATTTTTGTATTATCTGTTACATAGTAAGGAATATCACCGTATCTAGTTTTTTTAATTCGAGATATCTTTTTTTTAATTTTAAATATTTCATCAGTTTTTTTTGTTAAATTATATAATGAAATTTTATTGGATTGACCTCCGCCTACATTAAATATTTCATTATTAAATTTTTCAAAATTATGTGTTTGCAAAGAAATTAATTTTACAAGATCATTAATATTTAGTACATCTCGAACTTGATTACCATTACCACCATAACCTATATAATTTAATTTTTTATTAAAAAGATAACATAATATCCAATAAACAATAAAACCTTGATCAATTTTACCCCATTGCCAAGGACCTGCAACCACACCACATCTATTAATTACATATGAAATATTATAAGCATAGCAATACTCCTTGATTAATTCTTCAGATGAAAATTTTGTATAACCATAAAAAGTTTTTAATCCTGTGGTCTGAAAATTTTCATTAATACCTTTGTTTTTATTGAGCCCTAAAATATTTATCTTGGGAGAAAAACATTTATCAATAATGTTGTATTTTGATGCGTTTAGAATATCAAAAGGATAAATTCTACTTGAGGACAAAAATATAATTTTTGCTTTATTTCTTTTTACCAAATTTAAACAGTTTAAAGTTCCAATCAAATTAGTATCTATTAAATATCTAAGTCCATTTTTATAACCGGTTGCCACAGATGGATCGGCAGCACAATCTATAAGCAAATCAAATTTTGGAATTTTATTTAAATCTTTCTCATTTCTTATATCGCACTTGATTACAACAATATCTTTTTTTAAAAGTCTTTTTTTATTTTCGATTGAACCTTTTCTATAAAAGTTATCTGCACAATAAATCTTATTTTTATTATTGATTTTTTTCAAATATATAGCAATATTTGATCCAATAAAACCACAACCGCCGGTAATTAAAATTCTCATTTTACAATTGTTTTTAAATTATATTTATTTTCTCAGTTTTCGAAAAACTTTTAATAAGATAACTAAGAACGACTTTATGTACCCAATTTTGATATTTTTTAAAGCAATATAACTCTCAAAAAGTCCATAAAGTTTATTTTTTAGAGACTTTGTGCTTAACCCTCCAAGTTTCATTTTTAAGGTAAAAACATTCAAATACTTACCTTTTAAAGTTTTTTCAGTGAATAATCTAAAAATATATTCAATATCTGAGGATATTTTAAAATATTCATTATAATAACCTGTTTTAAAAAAAGTACTTTTTTTAACATAAATTCCTGTATGAGGTGGTATCTTTCCTAAAAAAATATCGTTTTTACGAATTTCTCCAACATCCCATTTTCTTTTTATTTTGTCTTCCATGTCCACAAAAACGATGTTTGAATAGACATAATCAACTTCATCTAAATCTTTTGAAAAACAATCATTAATATTGTCTAAAATATTTTCGTCATAAAATTCATCATCTGAGTGTAAAATACCAACTATCTCACCATTAGATTTTTTAATACCATAATTTAAAGAGGCATATAAACCTAGGTTTTTTATTTCTTCAAAATAATTTACACCATCTGAGTTTTTTACAATATTTATGGTTCTGTCAGTTGATCCTCCATCAATTACTATAAGCTCTTTATTTGAATATTTTTGAAAATTAAATGACTTTATTGACTTTTGGATTGTCTTTTCAGAATTAAGACAAATCATAATAATTGAAATTTTTTTTTTCATTTGAATTAATAAAAGTATATTATAATTACTTACACTAAAAATTAGAATATCTAAGCATAAATGAATAATAAAATTTCAATAATTACACCTGTTTTTAATGGAGAAAAATATATTGAAACCACAATTAATAGTGTTCTTAATCAAACTTATAAAAATATTGAATATATAATAGTAGATGGTGGATCTACTGATAATACAAAAAAAATTATAGAAAAATATAAAAATAAAATTAAAAAAGTAATTTATCAAAATGATAATTCTATGTATGAGGCTTTACAAACTGGTTTTAATATAGCTTCCGGAGAATATTTTTATTGGCTAAACTCTGACGATTTTCTTATAGATAATAACTCGGTCAAAAGATTGATGAATGTTTTAAACAAAAGAAAATTTGAATGGATTATTTGCAGAATAGCAATTTCAAAATTTGATAAAAAACCAAAAGTTTATATTCCCCTAATTTATCCTCAATGGATAATTAAAAATGGGTATGCAAACAATTGTTTTTGGGGTTTTTTGCAGCAAGAAAACACTGTTTTTTCAAAAAAATTATATTTTAAAGCTGGAGGTATTAATCCAAATTTTAAAATGGCTGGAGATTATGATTTGTGGAAAAGATTTGCAAAATATGAAAAATTAAATTCTTTAAACATAAGTTATGCATGTCATAGAAAAAGTAATGACCAATTAACTAATCTAGAAAAATATTATAAAGAAATAGGAAGAAAAAAATGTCTATTTAATTTATTTTATTTAGTACGGTTTATATATTCTTTAATATTATTTCCCGTTATTTGCATGAAATAATAAACAAAACTAGATCATAACATATAATTTTTTTATTACTCTAGAGTTCAATTTTTTCATCTAATAAATTAAGAATATTTTTTCTGTGTGAAGTAATTATTAGTAAATAATTTTTTTGATTATCCTAATAAGGAAGTAATAAAGTAATTTAAAAAAAAAGATATTATATTAAATCTAAATTGTTCAAAATACTTTCTGGATAAAATTTTTTCTTCAAATTATTACTTGAAAAATTGTTTGTTGGCATATGTCCAAAAAAATTTTATATTTTTTGAACTCATAAATTATTGATAAATATTTATAAAAGTAGTCTAATTAGGTTCTAAACTTACCAATCATTAAGTTTAAATTACTTTTCTTTAACAACCTTACGATAGATACATAAACCATTCGATTTATAACAACTGCTATCTAAGGTAATATGACTACACAAAGTAAAGACATATTATCAAATAAAAATTTGTTTTTTCAAATAAATTAAAAACTTATTAATTATTTTAATTAATATATTAAATGGATAAGCCAAAAAAAATTTGATTATTTCGGGTCTATAATCCTCTTTAATCGAAGGTGGATAAAAAAATCTTTTTTCGTTTTTTTTTGAGAAAAATATTTGGTTTTGTTGTTTTGTTTTAAAATATTTTAAAATTATGACTAAATATTCAAAATTTAAATCAGTCGCCCAATTTGGCTCTAAACTCCACCATCCATTAGTTTTAACTTTATCTTCTTTCCAATTGATATTGTTTGAAAATAATTTTTTTTCTGTTGCAGACTTATCAAGTATCATATAATTTTTTTCTTTAAGTGGTAGAATTGATCCGCAAACTCTTTCTTGCCTAATTGTTACTGGCCATGGCAGAACAGATACGAATGGTATTGGACAGTAAGCAATTTTAAAGCCTTTAGAAGAAAACAATTTTGATAAGAAATTCTCATTATTATAAAATTTGAAATTCATCTCTTTAATTTTAGAGATATCAAATACCCCCCAATCTCCAAGTGCAGAATATTTATTTAAATATATTTTTTTAATTTTATTTTTTTCACCAAAATTTATTTCTCTTTTTAAAAAATCTTTAAATTTATTTCTATGAACCGCTTTTCTAAAGAAACCAGTACTTAAATAAAAAACATCTTTTTGACTATCAAATATTTTTTCAATAATTTTTTCAATATTTTTTGACCATAGCATTAATTGTGAGTCATTTTGCATTATATTTAAATAATCAATATTATTTTTTTTTGCTAATTCCACTCCAAAATTATAGGCTTTATATAAATATCCAACTTTTGGATCTTTTATTCCATCATTAGATACTTGATAATAAAATATATTTTGTCTTTTATATTTAATCTTTAAATCACAAATAAGTTTTTCAATTTTTGCACTTTCATTAAATTCAAAATCAAGTATTCCACCCCAACCAAATAATTTAGGATTACCAGTTGTTACAACATAGATATCAGAGTAACTATCTAATTCTAAAGTACTAATTATTAAATTTTTAAAATAATTATATATCGAAAAACCAACTATTAAATGACAAAATTTTTTTTTCAATTTTTTACAAAAATAATATTAAGTTTGATTATTTTCCTTTGTTCTTTGAATTTAAAAAATTGACACTTCAAAAACATAATCATAAATTTTTAAGTATTATTTTACTCCAATCTTTTCTAAAAAAGATACTTTTGTCATCAACTAGTAAGTCATAAGAAATTTTACCAAAAAAAACTTTATGATATTTGACACCCCATAAATTTAATTGTTTAATAGTTAATTTCTTGGCCATATTTTTTGCTAATTTTTGATTATCATTAGTTCTTCCCATAAATCTTGCAGTAAACAGTTTTATAAAATAACCGCTTTTATAAAGTTTATTTATAACTTTTATATTTTTTTTAATTGGGATTGAATTTTTATAATTATTTAAACTTGTTTTACAAATTACACCATCAATATCAAAACAAATCACTCTATCTACTTTTATCTTATTATTCATATTTTAAATTCCACTAACACAAAAAAAATATATTATACAAATTAAACTAAACTTTTAATTCTTTTTTTATAAAATCTAAAATTTGTTTACTGTTATTTTCTTTAATTAAATAGTTATTGTCAGGCACAGTTTTGCCAAATAATTTTTCGTACTTTTCATTATCAGATAAGAGTCTATTTAAGCTTTTATCATAAATATTTTTTAAAAGTACATGAGAGTTGTTGTAATATTTAAATGGTGGAAATTGATTTATTAAAAAAAATTTTTCAGAATATAAACCGAAAAATTGGCCACCGCCTGCTTCAGAAATATATATATTTGAAATTAATGGAAAATATATCTTTAAAATGTCTCTATCTTTTTTTTTTAGTAAATTACAATCAATTACCTTTTTACTAAAAAATAAAAGTTCATTATTTTTAAAAATTTTATCTCCAGTTAAAAAAATATTAAAATTTAATTTATCTAAATATTTTATTAATTCGTAATATTCCTTACTAGCAGAACCGTTTCGGTTAGATACTGATTCATTTTGTCGAAGGATCAAATTATCTTCACCTCTATTTCTAAGATAAATAGAAACATTTTTATCTTTCACTGAAGAATATTTCAAAAATTTTTTAAGAGTTTTATTTTTTTTTAAAATCTCTTCTATATATTTTGATTGTAATTTATGATTATTATTTTTTTTTAAGTAATAGTATACACTAAACCACAAATGTTCTTTAGGGTATTGTTTATCAATTATATTAACATTTTTTTTTTCAATATATCTATATAATTCATTATTAACTAAAATATTTTTTTTATTAATTTTTTTTATTAAATTAATTAAAATTTTTTCATAAAAGTTATACGAATTATCTTCCTTCTCTCCTATTGTTGCAAAAAAATTCAATATACTAAAATAAAAATTATTTTTAATAATCAGACAATCAATTTCAAAAATATTTCTAATATTTAAGTTGTGTCTATTTTTTTCAATAAACCATATATACAAAAGATCATTTCCAAAATAATGCCTAGATAGATCTGGCATTGTGAATGTATGGCCAAAACCACCTATAGATTGAATAACTATATTTTGTTTATTTTTAATCCTTGAATAATTCTTTAAAATTATAAAAATATTTATTGGGAATAAAAAAGAACTAACAAAAAAATTTATAATTGTTTTTAACATTTCATATTGTGTCAACAATATATGCTAAAATTTGAAAATGAGCAGTCTCAACATAATTATAACTTTTTGAATTTATCCAAATATTATCTCTACCAAATTTTGAGAGTGGGTTATTTTTTTTAAAGCCTGTTAAACTTGTAAATTTAATTTTATGTTTCAAACAATATTTTGCAGCATTTAACATATTCTTGGAATTTCCTGATGAACTAATTAAAATAACAAAATCATTTCTGCCACAAAAATTTTTAATAGTTTCTTTGATCCAATTTTCAAAACCATAATCATTAGCAAAACAAGTGATAAGATTATGGTCATTAAAACTTAATGCTTTTATTTTGTTAACTTTTACTAGATCTGTTGCAATATGTGCACAATTAGAGGAGCTTCCACCATTTCCAAAAAGTAGAATTTTTTTGTTCGAACTATTTTTAAAAGTTCTAATTTTTTTTTTTAAAATTTCAACTTCATCTAATTCTGTGAAAAGACTATTGTAATTATTAATATATTTTTTTATCGACATAACTTAATGATATAGACTTATTTGTTATTATCTTCTAGAAATTTTTTAAGTGTTTTTGAGGTTGAATAAACTTTAAAATTTTTTAATAAGTAGTTTGATAGTTTAATGTTAAAGCCTGGATTATTTGACTCAAAAATAAATGTTTTTGGTTTTTTTTTCTCAAACTTATAAATATTATTTATTATTTTAGATAATTTAACAGGTTTTGTGGACCCTATATTTAATATTTTTTTTCCATTTTTAAATATCATTTCAAAAATTATCTGACTTAAATTTTCAACATGAATGAAATTATTAAAATTTAAATCTGGATTACAATAATTTATAACTTGGTTTTTTTTAATTTTTTGTAAAATTTTAGAAATAAAATTATAATCAGATTTAAATCCAACTATAGCTGGTAGACGTAGTATAAAAAAATTTAATCTATTTTTTCTACTTTCTTTAATAAGTAAATTTTCCATCATTAATTTTGATTTACCATAAGCATCTATAGGCTTAGTTTTTGTATTTTCTGTAATATTTTTCAAATTTATCTTTCCATAAACAGACATGGTAGAAATTAAAATTACTTTTTTACAATTATTTTTTATTGCTTGTGATAATAAACTTTTAAATCCTAGATAATTAATATCTATCATTTTTTTGTCACTAATTTCATATGATGGTATTGCAGACGCACAATGAATTAGGGTATCTATTTTTTTTGAAAATTTTATTTTTTTTGATAAATCTAATTTCAAAATTTGATCTTTATTTATATTTAAATTTTTAGGGTAAGTTTTTCTGAAACTTGCAATCAAGTCAAAATTCTTTGACAAAATTTTTTGTGATAAAGTATTTCCTAGTAGAGTGCCAGCACCTGTAACTAATATTTTCAAAAAATTTAACTGTTGATATTGATAAGATTTAGTCTATACAAAAATTTTATTTATTCAATAAAGTTCGATATGAAAAAAATACTAATAATTGGAGGCGCTGGTTACGTTGGCACTATTCTATCAAACTATTTAGTTAAAAAAAATTATAGCGTAAAATGTCTAGATACATTTTGGTTTAAAACCAAACTAAACAAAAAAATAAAGAAAATAAAAACTGATATAAGAGAGAGAAAGTTTGATTCATTTAAAAATATTGATGTTGTAATAAATCTTGCTTATCTATCTAATGATCCTCTTTGTGAAATTAATGCAAGAGACACTTGGGAAATTGGACCTTTGGCAAATTACTATATATTAGAAGCTTGTATAAAATATAAAGTTAAAAAATATATTTTTGCTTCATCTGGCAGTATTTATGGTCTTAAAAAAGAAAAAAAAGTAACTGAAAAACTCGGATTGGATCCAATAACTGATTACAACAAATCTAAAATGATATGCGAAAAAGTAATATTGTCTTATAAAGATAGAATAAAAACTGTAATATTAAGACCCGCAACAGTTTGTGGATTCTCTAAGAGATTAAGATTAGACGTTGTTTTGAATATATTTAGCTATCAAGCTTTTTTTAAAAAAAAAATAACTGTATTTGGAGGAAGTCAAGTTAGACCATTGTTACATATTAAAGATATGATTTATGCTTATGAGCATTTTTTAAGAAAAAATATTTCTGGAATTTTTAATGTAGGTTTCGAAAATGTTAAAATTTCAAATATAGCTAAAGAAGTGCAAAAAATAATACCTTGTGAGATAGTATCATTAAAAAGCAATGATCCAAGAAGCTATAGAATGAACTCAGATAAATTAATTAGAAGTGGATTTAAGCCAAGTCATAATTTCAAAGATGCTATAATGGACTTAAAAAATAACTTTCAAAAAGGATTTAAACCTTCAGAAGAAAATTGGAATTTAAATTGGCTGCTTAAAAAAAAGGTAATTAAAAAAAGTGCTAAATGAAAAAAAGTTAGAGATAATCTCAAGAATTGTAAGATATAATATAATCTACCAAACCTTTCTCAAAAAATCAGGTCACCTTGGTGGAGCTTTATCATGCACTGATATACTAGTTAATATTTTTAATAATTACCTATTAAGGGATGAAGAAAATAAATTTGTTCTAAGCAAAGGTCACTGTGCACTAGCAGTCTACAGTGTTTTATATCAAGCAAAGAAATTATCTAAGAAAAATTTTGAAAGTTTTTCAAATCAAGGAAGTTTTTTTGGAGAACATCCATCGCCAAAAATTAATAATAAGTATTTGTATTTTTCAACAGGATCTTTGGGTCATGGAATGAGTTATGGATCTGGAATAGCCTACTCAAAAAAACTTAAAAAAAAGGGGGGGCATGTTTTTATTTTAGTCAGTGATGGCGAAATGAACAGTGGTACTGTTTGGGAGTCAGCTCTATTAAGCAGTAAACTTAATTTAAATAATCTAATTGTCATCGTAGATTATAATAAATTCCAAGCCACTGGTAAATCAGACGAAATATTAAATATCAAACCTTTAAGTAAAAAATGGAAATCATTTGGATGGGACGTCATTGAATGTAATGGTAACAATCATTTATCAATAAATTCATCACTTAAATTAATTTTAAAGAATAAAAATAAACCTAAAATAATAATTGCTCACACGATTAAGGGAAAAGGTGTCAGTTTCATGGAAAATGATAATAACTGGCACTACAGATCGCCTTCTAAAAATGAATTAGAATTAGCAAAGACACAACTTAAAATAAAATGAGAAATTATTTTGCAAATAGCCTTTATAAAAAAATAAAGAAAAATAAAAAAATCATTTTACTTTCAGCAGATATTGGAAATAGATTATTTGATAAAATCAAAAAAGATTTTCCAAATAATTTTTTAAATTGTGGAATTGCTGAACCAAACATGATTACTTTTGCAACTGGTATGGCTAGAGAAGGATTTATTCCTGTATGTTACACTATAACTAATTTTCTAATATATAAATCCATTGAACAAATTAGAAATGATGCAATCTACAATAATAATAAAATAATTCTAGTAGGTACTGGTTCTGGAATGTCTTATAATCATCTTGGACCAACACATCATTCTTTAGAGGATATTGGTCTTTTAAATAATTTACCAAATATAAAAATACTATCACCTGCAGATAACAATGATTTAGAAGAACATCTTAAACACTCGTTTAATTATAAAAACAATCAAACAACTTACATAAGAATTGGGAAAAAAAATGAGCCCATCATTCATAAAATGAAAGCTAAAATTAACACAATAAATAAGGTTTCAGAAATTAATTCAAAAATAGCATTGATTTTTACTGGCCCTTTATTTGACTCAATTAACGAAGTTCAAAAAAAACTTAAACAAAAAAACATTAATATTGATATTTTAAATCTTCATCAAATAAAACCCTTTAACAATACAATGATTAATTCATTAAAAAAATATAATGTAATTTATACAGTTGAGGAACATTTTCCTGAAACTGGAATTAAGGGAATAATAAGTTCAAAATTAAGTGATCAAAAAATAATTATAAAATCAATAAATAATAAAAATGAATTTATATCACATTTAGGTAGTAGAAAGTATGTTAGAAGAAAATTTGGAATATCAAATTATAGAGCCTATAAGATTATAGCTGATGACACTATTAAAAATCGGAATAGACCTAGATAACACAATTATAAATTATCAAAATTCTTTTAAAAAATTTTTAAAAGAGAAAAATATAAATTTTAAACTAATTAGCAAAAAAAAGATTAAGCATATTTCTAATAATAACTCAAAAATTAAAAATTGGACTCAAGTACAAGAAGAAATTTATGGTAAATATATAGTTTTTGCAAAACCATACAAATATTTTAAAAATTTTGAAAAATTTGCATTAAAAAATAAAATAAAACTTTTTATAGTTAGTCATAAAACTAGATTTAGTCAATTTTCTAAAAAATATAATCTACACTCACAATCAAATAAATGGTTAACAAATAACATATCCAAAGAATTATACAAAATATATTACGTTAAAACAGTTAATCAAAAAATAAAAAAAATTACTAATTTAAATCCTGATTATTTTATAGATGATTTAATTGAAATTTTTAATCACAAAAATTTTCCAAAAACAGTTGGAAAAATTCACTTTTCAAAAATTAAAGTGAGTAATATTAATACATATAGCAACTGGGATAAAATAAAAAAATTCATTCATAAAAATGAAACTTTCAAATAATTCACTTAAGCGCTATAAAGATAAAATAGAAAAATATTATTCTGATTATGAAAGAATAAAAAGAGAAAGATATTTTTATTTCAAGTTTAAAAATAAAAAATTAAATATACCAAAGATACTTAATATCTCTGATAATAAAATTTCATTCAAAAAATATAAATTCAAAAAACTTAATTCACAAAAAATTTTTTTTAATTCCTTATTAAATTTTTTGATTAAAACTAATAAAGAAAAAAATTATAATTTATATTCAAAAGAATATCTCAGAAATTATTATACCTTGTTTATGCAAGTGCATAAAAGATTTCAAAGAATTTCAAAAACCAAAGTAGAAAAAAAACATTCATTGAAAATGAAATTAATAAAATCTTATATTAAGAAAATTTTACAAGAATCTCCTTCAGCAGCAAAATTATCAAACTGTAGAAAAATAATTTCTCAGTCAGATATAGGTTTTCATAATTGTGGTATACATAATAAAAAAGTTTTTTTTTATGATTTTGAATATGCTGGGTTAGACCACCCAATTAAACTAATATGTGACGTATATTATCAGCCTGAAAAAAGAATAAATAAAAAATATATGCTTAAATTTATAGGTAAATTAGAAAAGAATTTAAAATTTAAAATACCAAGAAATTTTTCAATATTTGAAAAACTTTTAAAAGTAAAAATGATTTTAATTATTTTAAATATCCTTATAGTAAGTAATATAAACAACAAATCAAAAATAATTAATAAGTCAAAACTAAACAAATTAAAATCAGACAGAATTAACAAAGCTTATAAATATATTAAAATACCATTGCTTTATGAGTAAAAAAAAGAAAATTTTAATTATTGGAGGTGGGTTTGCTGGAGTTGCGACAGCCAGACTACTTTCTGAATTAAAAAATACCAAAATCACACTTTTAGAAAAATCTAACAATTTGGGTGCTGGTGTTAGAACTAACTTTTATGGAGGTCATCCCTACACCTTTGGTCCTAGGCATTTTTTGACACATAATAAAGATGTTTTTAATTACCTAAACAAAATTGTACCAATGAGAAGTTGTGGAGAACATGAATTCATAACTTATGTAGAGCAAGATAATCAATTTTATAATTATCCACTTCACATAAATGATTTAGAAAAGATGCCTGATAAAAAAAAAATTAAAAAAGAACTTTCACAAAAAAATGAATTAAAGATAAAAAATTCAAAAAATATGGAAGATTATTGGATTAATTCAATAGGAAAAACCCTGTATGGTAAAACTATTGAAAAATATAATAAAAAAATGTGGCTGGTAGATAATAATAAAAAAATTGATACTTTTAAATGGTCTCCAAAGGGTGCGACACTCAAAGAAGGACCAAGAGCAGCATGGGATAAGGCAATTTCTGCTTATCCAATCAAAATTAACGGTTACAATGATTTTTTTGACAGAATAAATAAAAGAAAAATTAAAGTACTTTTAAAAACTGAATTTAAAGTTGGCAATTTAAAAAATAAAGAATTTATAATAAACAACAAAAGACAAAAATTTGATATAGTTGTTTCAACAATATCACCAGATTTTTATTTTAAAAATAAATTTGGTGAACTGCCTTTTATAGGCAGAGATTTTCATAAAATAGTTTTTCCTTCAAAGAATCTTTTTCCTAAAAATGTTTATTTCTTATATTACGCAAATAATGAAAAATTTACTCGTTTGGTGGAATATAAAAAATTTACCAAATATAAATCTGACACAACTTTAATTGGCATGGAGATACCCTCAAAAAAAGGTAAACATTATCCTGTGCCTTTTAAAAAAGAAATTAAAAAATCTCATAAATATTTGAAAAAATTACCTAATTGGTTTTTTTCAATTGGAAGAGCTGGAACCTATAGGTACGAAGTAGACATAGATGATTGCATTGAACAGGCAATGGAAATTAAAAAAATAGTTTCTAACGGAAATTTTTATGGCCCATTACCTCTTAAAAAATGGTGGGACTATGGCTAAACTAATTTCTATAAATGAAGTAAGAAAAATAAAAAAAAATTTTAAAAATAAGAAAATAGGTTTGTGCCATGGTGCATTTGATATACTGCATAATGGTCATTTAAGTCATTTTCAAGAATCTCGTAAACAAGTAGATATATTAATTGTTAGTGTGACTGCTGATAAGTTTATTTTTAAAGGCCCATCTCAACCATACAACAATGAGATAAATAGGACAAAATTTTTACTGCATATTAATAGTATTGATTATGTGTATTTAGATAATAACTTAACTGCTGAAAAGATAATTAAAGAACTTAAACCAGATCTTTATTTTAAAGGTAGAGATTACCTGGAAAAAGATATAACCGGAAACCTTAAAAAAGAATTAAATGTATTAAAAAGAAATAAAGGAAAAATCTTTATTACAAAAACACCCTTATTAAGTTCAACTAAAATTATAAACAATTATTTTAAGCCTTTCACGAATGAGACCGAAAAATATTTAAAAAAAATTTCAAAAAAAGATACATTTAATAAAATTAACTACGCACTTCAAAAGTTAGAGAATCTAAATTTTAATATAATCGGTGATCCAATAGTTGACAAATATATTCAATGTGAGATGTCAGGTTTAACAACAAAAGATCCAACAATTTCCACAGTAATAAATAAAATTGAAACTATACCTGGAGGTGTTTTGGCAGTAGCCAAAATTTTATCTAAATTTGTAAAAAAAGTTAACTTATATACTTATGGTAATAAAAAAAATATTGAAAAATATTTAATAAAAGAAAAAAATATTAATATTATTAACCTAGATAAAAATCAGCCTGTTCAAACTAAGACAAGATATATTAATTTAACAAGATATGAAAAGCTACTACAAGTAACTAATTTTAAAAAAAATGTTTTTTCAAAAACTACTAAAGACAAAATAAATAAAAAAATAAATGACATAAAAAAAAATTTAATAATTTGTGATTTTGGCAATGGTCTCTTTGAAAATGAAGTTTTAAGAACTATTAACCAAATTAAAGTAGATAAATTTATAAATGTTCAAACAAATTCAATAAATTATGGCTTTAATTTATACACAAAATATAAAAAATTTAATTATTTGTCTCTTGATGAAAGGGAATGGCAACTTGCTTTAGGAAAAAGCAGTATGTATGACTTAGGAAAAATTTTAAAATTAAATAAAAATACATCATGTTCACTTACTAAAGGCAAAAAAGGAAGTGAATATCTCTGGAAAAATAAAAAAGAAAGTTGTCCAGTATTTATTGAAAAAACAGTTGATACAACCGGGTGTGGTGATGCCTATTTTGCGTTAACTTCAATTATGCTAACTGCTAATTTAGACCATTATTTAATTCCATTTGTTGGTAATGTATATGCTGGTATGCACAGCCAGTTTCTTGGCAACAGCAGTATAATTAATAAAATAAATTTTTTGAAATATTTAAAAAGTCTTTTGAATCGATAAATGGAAAAAAAATATATTCAATCATTATTAAAAAATGGTTATTTTATATTCGATATTAAAAAAGAAAAATATTTAAAATTAAAAAATCACATAGAAAAACGGTTATTAAAAAATAATCTAACACTAAAATTAGAGAATTTACACAAATTGATTAAAATAAAGAATTTAAATAGTTTGCGCATGAATCTATTTAAAAATTTGAATAAAAGTTCTGATTTTAAAAAAAATGTATTTGAATCTGCTCAGCAATTTATTGAAATTTGTGTAGGTTCAGAGTTGTGTTCTAGCGATATAAATTTGTCTATACAAATGCCAAACGATAAAACATCCTTGCTAGAAATGCATAGTGATTTTTTTAGTGGAGAGTCTTTGTTCCAAATAAACTTGTGGATCCCTTTTGTTAATGTCAAAAAAACTCAGTCAATGTTCATCATAGACCCCGTAAATTCTTACAAAATTTTAAAAAAAATTAAAAATAACAAAAAAATAAATTTTAAAGATATTAATAAAAATTATTCAAAAAATTTAAAATGGCTAAAATTAAAGTCTGGCCAAGGTCTGATATTTTCACCAAATTGTTTGCATGGAAATGTTGTTAACAAAGAAAATAAAACTAGAGTATCAATAAATATTAGATACAAAAATATATTTAGTCCATACAGTAATGTTTCAAATGAAAAAAAAGTTGGAAGTTTTTATAATGTTATATCTCCAAAAGCAGTTACACTTTTTAATTTAAAACATAATTTTGATGAAATCATATAAAAAAAACTTTGTAAGCTATATTCAAAACAAACCTTTCGGCAGTTATTACCTTCCAGCAAGATTTCAATATGTTATTTTAAGAGATTATTTTAGTAAGTTTAAAAAATTATTTTCATTGCCACAAGGTGAGCCTGTGTTTTCAAAAACCTCCATAAGACTAAGAACGATAGTTAATAGTTTGGAAAGGTATGATAATTTAATTTTATTATCTATCTATGTCTTGCCAGATAATAGAGTTTTAAGGGAAAAAATGATTCAAAATCTTTTAAAAAAAAAAATTAAAACACATTTTATTTTTGAAAATAAAATAGCTGACAGCAAAGAAAGCTATAAAAATATATTGAGAGATTATAAATTATACAAATTCACATTAATAAATAAAAAAAATGAAAAATAAAAATGTAATTATCTGCCCTAATTGTAAAATAAATAAGAATTTAAAACAAAAAATTTTCAGTTTTCATGATAAAATTATTAGTTAGATTGTAAGAATATGCGAATAAAGAAATTTTGGAAATTATACCCTCAATTAAAAAGATCTGGGATTGAAAAAAAAAGAGTCCTTGTAAGTATAAAGAAAAGAAAAGAACTGCAGAAATTTGGTAAAGAATATTTTGATGGAAAAAGAATTCATGGCTATGGAGGTTATCATTATGATAAAAAATTTTTTAGTAAAATTGCGAGAGAATTAGTAAGTCATTATAAATTAGATAATAATTCTAAAATTCTAGATATAGGTTGTGCAAAAGGTTTTTTAATGCATGATATAAAATTAATACTCCCAAAGGCAGAAATTTTAGGTATAGATGTTAGTAGGTACTGTAAAATCAATGCTCTCCAAAATCAAAAGAAGAACATAAAAATTGGCTGTTGTTCTAAATTACCATTTAAAGATAGATATTTTGATTTTGTTATATCAATTTCTACTATTCATAACCTAACAAAGTCAGGTATAAAAAAATCAATTAAAGAAATAAATAGGGTAAGTAAAGGTAAATCTTTTATCAGGGTAAAGGCTCATAGAGATAAAAAGGAAAAAAAATATATAGATGATTGGAACCTAGTTGCAAAATCAAATTTAAACACTAATGAGTGGAAAAAAATATTTCAACTTACTAATTATAAGGGTGATTTTGATTTTTCTAGTTTTTAACTGATAAATTTTTAATAAGGATTATAAAAATCGCTCTCAAAGAAATCTGATTTATCTGGCAATTCTTCACCAAACATCTTAACAAATTCTTTATTTAATACTTTATGAGAAAGATGTATTTCCTTTTTTAATACATTAAATCTATTTCCAATTTTAAATTTTAATTGATTAAAGATTTTAAATTTTTTCAATTTTTTAAATCCAATTTTTTTACAAAATTCTATTAATAATGCTGTTAAATTTAATATGTAAAGAGTTTCACAAATAATCTCTGGATTTGATAAAATTAGTTTAGATGGATTATAATTTTTTTTTAAAAAAATTGATGTTGAGCAAATAGGTATTCTATCAGTAAAATCTGAGTATAATGAAATTTTTTGAAAATCTATATCAATATTTACAAGTCAATAACCTTCTTTTTGTAAAAATGTATACAATGAACCAAAATTAGTATCAGTTAAATATGGCTGATCAAAATGTGCTTCGGTAATTATGGCTTCAATTTTATTGAAATTATCTTTGTTTAACCCCTTCAAAAAATCTAATTCAGATCCTTCAATATCTAATTTTAAAATAATATTGTCATTAATATTATTTTCAATCCATTCGCTGCTTTTATAACTGAGTAATTTTCTTTTCTTTAAAATTTTTTTTTCTTTATTTCTTATTTTACCAAACCAAATACTATCACTATTTATTTTTTTAGTAGTCGAATAACCGTGATGTGCATGAATATTAAAACTAATTGTTTTATTTTCATTGCTTAGAAAATTATTAAAAAATTTGATATTTTTAAATTTTCTATATTTTTTTTTTAATCTTTTGATTTCATCATAATCGGCATCAACACCTAAGTATTCAAATTCTTTATAACAATGTTTAAAAAGCGGAAATATACCGTATCTACAACCTATATCTAGAATTGATGTCATATAAATAAATTATTTAGTTTTTATTGATACTAATTAATTTCTAATAAATTTTATTTTATATAATTTTTAAAATTTTTTTCAGTGCATAAATCAAGCCAATTGAGCTATTAGTACTGGTCAGCTGCACGCATTACTGCGCTTCCACATCCAGCCTATCAACGTGGTGGTCTACCACGGCTCTATAGGAAGA
>Ga0255758_10001239_pt1 | contig 26425 bp, 24 predicted proteins | sample 011ome_24_FD_179958 | JGI IMG/M metagenome (GOLD analysis project Ga0255758, IMG submission 179958) | Coastal salt marsh microbial communities from the Groves Creek Marsh, Skidaway Island, Georgia - 011513CT metaG (version 2) | ecosystem: Environmental > Aquatic > Marine > Intertidal zone >...
TTTCGCGAATAGAAAAGTTCAGCCGCCGCCAGCTTTTTTTTTTCAGCCGGAGGTCAAAAGTTCTTTCGCGAATAGAAAAAATCTCTTTCGCGAATAGAAAAGTTCAGCCGCCGCCAGCTTTTTTTTTTCAGCCGGAGGTCAAAAGTTCTTTCGCGAATAGAAAAAATCTCTTTCGCGAATAGAAAAGTTCAGCCGCCGCCAGCTTTTTTTTTCAGGAATAATTGCTACATCTACCATGCGAGAGTAATCATATAATAATATTTTAAATCTACACATATTCTTTGAATAATTTCAGAGAAAACCAGTTGCGACCTCATCAAACATCCAAAACGATGGCTTCACTCACATGCCCTTTGACACTTCAAATGTTCGTAGACCCAGTGGTGGACAACGATGGAAACACCTGGGAGCGCAGCGCCATCGAGCGCGCCATCGATATGAACGGCCTGTCTCCACTGACGCGCCGCCCCATGACCAAGGACGAGCTTCGTCCTAATCGCAACGTGCGCGAGATGGTGGAACAGATGGCCCCGAGCCAAAAAATGGAGGTCGAGGTGGACGACGACGCGGACAGCTTGGGTCTAACGGTGACCTACAGCGAGGACGGCTCGTGCCTGATTCGCATCGTGCCCCCGGATACGACAAAGCAGACCGCCGTCGACATCGTCTTTGCCGTCGATACGTCCGGGTCGACCGGTGAATCGGCCAAAGAGGGCGTCGAGTCGGACGGGCTAACGCTCCTCGACATTTTCCGCCACGGTGTTCGCACGGTCGTCCAAGGGCTCAGCCCACAGGACCGCTTTGCGCTCGTAGACTGGTCTTCCACCGCTTCAGTCGTGTTTGATTTGAAACAAGCCACCGAGTCCAACAAAGGCCTGTTCAACGTCAAACTGGCCAGTATGGATTCTTCCGGCTCGACCAACCTTTGGGACGGGTGCAAAACTGCCCTCGACCTGTTGAAGCCGACGCCTGGGCGCTTCCAGGCGGTCTATGTCCTCACGGACGGCGTGCCCAACATCGTACCACCGCGAGGCCATACCAATATGTTGGACCGCTACTTTGACGGTCGTCCGGACTTGGCCTGCTCGCTCAACATGTTTGGTTTTGGGTATCGTTTACAGTCCGACCTACTGGCTTCGATGGCGCGCAACGGGTCGTACACGTTCATTCCAGACAGCGGCATGGTCGGCACCGGTTTTATTAATGCCGCGGCGCGCACCATGACGACCATGGCCGAAAACGCCGTCATTCGGCTCGAGACGTCCGGGGAGGTGCGCGCCCGTGGCAATCTTGCGGTGACCAAGGCGTCGTGGGGGTACAGTATTGACGTGGGAAACGTCATGCGCGGTCAGTCGCGAGATATTGTGCTCCAAGTTTCAGCCCCGGCGAATGCCACGTTGACGTATCGCCACATTGCATCTGGCGAACATCGCGAAGCTCTGTCTGCCGTAGGCGCCGCGGAGCAGTTGTCTGCCGAGATGCCGCGCGTCTCGTTTGGCGAACTCGTCGCGTCACTGTTGGAAAAGTGCGAACAGCGGGATTTTGACACGGCCGAACAGCTACGCAGTCGTTTTTCGTGCGGCGACAGCAATGTCATGAAAGAGGTGGGCGACCAAGTGCGTCTGGCCATTCAACCGGGCCAGTACGAGCGCTGGGGGCGTCACTATCTGCGCTCGATTGCTCCGGCACACTTTGGCCAGTACTGCACGAATTTCAAGGACCCGAAAATGCAAGAGTACGGTGGTCGTCAGTTTCAGCACATTCGCGACATGCTCGACGACTGCTTTAACAAGCTGCCGGCGCCGCGACCGTCGGGATATGTCTCTAGGGAATACGACAGCTACCACAGTGCGCCGTCGTCTCCCGTGGACATGTCGACGTACAACAACGCGGCGGGACCGTGTTTCGCTGGCCACTGTCACGTGCTCATGCCCAAAGGTGTCACACGACGTCTTTGCGACTTAATCCAAGGTGACAAAGTCTGGACGGAAAAAGGCGAGGACGAGGTCTTGCGCGTGGTCAAGACACCGGTCGAGGCGCCAGAGCTTCACGTGTTTCCCGACGGTCTCGAAGCGACGCCCTACCACCCAGTCCACGTCAAAGGTCAGTGGCAATTTCCCGTCGATGTCGCGCCGGCCCTCACGCGACCAGACTGCACCGCCGTATACAGTCTCCTTCTCAAAGGCGACTCGACGCGTGTCAACATCGAGCAGGTCGACTGCATCGTGCTGGGTCACGGCATTGCGGACGACCCGGTCGCCGCCCATCCGTATTTTGGGTCACAGCGCGTGCGCACAGACATTTTGCAAATGCACAGCGCCAAAGGCGTCGTCACACTCAAAGGCATGGAACGTCATGCGACCACGGGACTCGTATCTAAGCTCATACAATGAACTATAAAAATGTATTTATTTTTTTAAAAACATGGACCAGTGTACACCTGTCGGCGACGCCTTTGTATCTACGGACACGTTACTGTTGGGGTGGCGTTGTACGTCTGCTATCGTCTATGTACTCGTGATTATATTTTATGGCATATTGAACGCCTTTAAACACTACATTGGCACGGTGTCGGCCCAATTGCACCGCGAGGCCATGTCTGAGTCATCCGCGGCTTCGCGCCGCGTGTGTGTGATTGTTGGCTACCGTGCCGTGTCTGTCTTGATTCACATTGTAAACATATTACTTATCACCAATAATAATTTTGGCATTCTTGGAATGGCACTCGTGTCGGATTTGGCGGGGACGGCATATGTCTACAATCGACGCCGTTCCGACCACAAACACCCCCTGCGCGCTCTGGCCAAATCTGTCACTCACCTGCGTTCTTTGGAGTCGCGCGCGACGCTGACGCCCGAGGAGATGCGCGAAATGAACGAGATGAAAGCGCACGTGCACGTGATTCGCCGCGCTGGATTGTTTGGCCCAGCAAGTCTTTCAAAAACGCGGTTTTAGTCACCGTGTCAAACTCTGGATGAAACAGGTCGACTTGGCGCGCCCATGCTTGGCCGAGGTGCTTTTCCCATGCCGCATCTGCGCGTGGCACGCAATCGTCGAGACTCGGACGGTCGTCGAGTATGTGAAGTACGCCGCATGTACGCGTGCACAGAGCCACCACGGACCACTGTTCGTCCAGTGGGTACGTGACGGGAGGAATGGGGCAGATGCACAAGACAAGACGTAACATTTCGTCTACGAGTGTCTTGGTGTCGGCCTTTTTGGCCACGGCGCGTTCGTAAACAGACCATGCTTTTTCGACGGACATTTACCCCAAGCGCGAGCGCTTTAAGTAATGAGACGGCGCAGTTCGGTCGCGTACTTTTGCTTAAAGTCGACCAGTGACGAACGCGTACACTCTGCGTCTGTCCTTAAAAACGTGCCGTGTGTCAGTTCGAGCGGCACGCGTCTCGGTATCCACAAATTGTACCAGCCGCGAAACCATGGCAGTACAAAAGGTATGTTCAGCTTCCAAGATAGCCAGACGCGCTGCTCCAGCCATGGCCCCCGCACCAAACGATACGTCGCGGTTTCACCACGGGCCCACACCGGAAAAAGCGGCACGCGCGTTACCATGGCCAACTTGACAAAGCCAAAGCGTTTCTCGAGGAAAAAACGCTTGTCGTCGCGACATTCGGCCAAGACGAGCTCCGGGACGCCGCCCGGCACCACAATTAACGGGTACCCAGCGTCCAAAGCGCTTCTCATGGCGTCCCAGGTCGCGGGAATGCACCCCATCAGCCGTGCAAACCATCCAAAGACGGGCACGTAAAAGAGAACCGGGGCGACGCAAAACACTGTTTGGGACCCCTGGACAAGGTGAATGCCGACGACCGCGGCGCAGCAGAGGACGCCGTGCGGGTGAACGGCAATGATGCAAGGCTCTTTGGGAATCTCGAGCACGTTGCATGGAAACCACGCGTGCCAAGGCACGACAGCGGCCATTTGACGCAACCAACTCGACGTGACGCGCTGGTCATGGAGACGCCACTGGCACATGATGGAAATCAGGAAACAGGCGGGCAGCGCCGCGACGCAAGCTGGTACGCTGAACAACGCCCCGACAAACAAGAGCGGCAGCGCCCATATCCAGCAAAACGTTACGGCGGCGATCACGATTACATGGTACCAGCGCATTTGTAAAGAGTCTAGACGAGCCTAAATAGTCTAACGGTGTATCTTGTAGATGAAGCGTTGATATCGGGGCCAGAAGCTGAGTGCGAGGGCGTGAAACATCTGTACAATACAGTACACATACACGAGGTAGACGGTGTTCATTGGGGTTGTTTGTCCAAAAGTCCGCCACTTTCGTGGTCGATTAAGGTAATCTTGTTCTCCCCTATAAAAGGACCCGGCGTTAGTACATTCAAACATGTTTCGTCTTTTTAAACACGCGCCGTCGCCCATTCGCCTGGGCCGGTGGACAAGAACGTCCAACCCCCGCGTTGCCGCACGCAAGGCCGAACTGGCCAGCCACGACCATTGCGGCTCGTGCCCGCCACTTCCAAAGTCGCCCGCACCTCAAAAGAAACCCCCGGCCGACATTGCTGGCATGTACGCCATTCAGTCATTTTCCGTATATCCCTCGCGCAAGGCCTGAGAAAATGCAGTTGCCCGACGATGTTGTCATTCACGTTCTGTCGTTTCTAGAAGGCGAGTTTGCACCCGACCGCCACATGGCGCGTCTTTCGCGTACAAATGCCGTATGGAAACCACGTTATGAGCGTAGATTTAAAGTAAAAAAGGAGTGCATACATTATTATGAATTGTATATGTGGTCTTTAAAATTGGAAAAACACCAAAAGGCCTATCAGCGCCAGTGGACGCTTGGTTGTGTGGGCAAAATTACACCCATAGATTGTCCATTAATTCTTTCTGCTGGAAAGCTTCCAGGTACCATGCCGGAGGCGCTTCGGCCCCACGGTTCCATTTGAGGGCCCACGTCTTTGTTGCGTAGTACTTTCGGTACGTCTCGACGGCGTTGAGTTGGCCATCGGTATAGGTAGCGCAGTATGGAAAAATCTCATCGTTGATGGCGCAATAAAACTCGTCGCAACCTTTCGGACAACCGGCGCGCGCAATTTTGAGTTTGTGGGCTTTAAACGTTTCCTGGCCCACGTGCGGCGGGTATCCCATGACTTTGAGCCGCTGCAGATGCGCGAAACACTTGTGCTGCTTTTTGTAGCGGCGCGTGTACTCTTCGCACAAGGCGAGCCCGAGACGCAGGGCCCATTGGTAGTGGCTGGGGTGAAGACGCACCCAGATGGCCGAAGGGTGGTTGCGATGCGTGGCCCTGTAGGGCGCATACGGGCAATCGGCCCAGTCTACCTGGTCGCGTCCGAACCACCATGCCGTGTAGAGCAGTTGTGTGGTCTCTAGAATCATTTTTATGCAGTGCTTGTCACAGTGCATGGTAGCGGCCTCTATGGCGCATGCAGCTAGTAGAAATAAATTCATGGTTTCTATCGAAAATAGATTTTTAGCATAGTAATAGTCTTCTGTTGTGTTCTTCGTTTTGCCTCTGTATTCTCGACCACTCGTTGTTCTCTCGTTTTCTTTTTCTTGATTCGTTTTTTTCTTTGACTTTTTTCCGTTTCACTATGCAGAGCTCGCATAATATTTTGAACTCTGGGCCAAACGAACACGGACCGTCCACATCGCAACACTTGGTACATATCCATACACATCTGGTTTGCATCTCTGTATTCGTAATCTCGCCGAAATACATAGGCTGCATATTGTCACAATTTTGACAATACGCGTGTTCTGGGCCACCTTCGTCGGGCAAGTCGTGCCTCGGCGGGTTGAGGGGTGGTTCGAGCGAATATTTTCTTTTGTGAATGTGCGTGCAACAGGGGTATTTGGTCACCTTTTCCAGCAACACTTTGTTTTCTTTGCGCAGTGCCTTGTTTTTTTGGCGCAACACTTTCAATTGGTCCTTTAGTTTTGTATTCTCAGTTTGCAATGTCTCCATATTATCTTACGCCGGTGCCATTTAAGTACGGCCATATGTGTAATGAACAATGTAAATGAACAACATATGTCATCGGCTGAAAAAAAAAATCTCACAGTGGTCGAACTTTTCTATCGGCGAAAGAAAATATTTCTATTCGCGAAAGAACTTTTGGCCTCTCGGCTGAAAAAAAAAATCTCGCGAGGGCTGAACTTTTCTATCGGCGATAGCGCTATCGGCGAAAGAACTTTTGACCTCTGGCTGAAAAAAAAAATCTGGCGACGGCTCAACTTTTCTTTCCGCGATAGCTATCGGCGAAAGAACTTTTGGCCTCTCGGCTGAAAAAAAAAATCTCGCGAGGGCTGAACTTTTCGAACCGTAGGTTCTCTATCGGCGAAAGAACTTTTGACCTCTGGCTGAAAAAAAAAATCTCACGGCGGCCGAACTTTTCTATCGGCGAAAGAAAAAATCTCTATTCGCGAAAGAACTTTTGGCCTCTCGGCTGAAAAAAAAAATCGACGTATATACATCGCGCGCCGAAACACAAACCATGCCTTACGTCAAAGACGGCATCGGACAAACACCGCGCTGGATTGAGCTCACCACCGAATTTGAGCGCAAAGACGCCGACTGTATACAGCTGTACCGCCTCTTGAAACCACAATTCCCGTCCCTAGGCGTGCAAAAAGTACCCGGCGGCTGTCAGGTTCGCGTGGCCGCGTCGCAGGAGGCAAAAGTACTTCGCATTCTCGAAGGTTACGGTATATAAACGGCACCCGTGTTGGACACTATGGTACAGTCGCGGACGCTCCTTCTACTGTCTCTTGCCGCGGGGTCGGCCGCGGCCCAGTGGTGCGAAGACGACGAAACAGCCTCGAAATGCTGCAGCTCCGACAACAGCACGACCGATTGCGAGAGCCAGTACGACTGTACTTGCCCCGGGGGACTGGACATGGCCTACGTGGGTGCCACGATTGGCGCGCTCGTCTTTTTGATTTGTCTGTGCTCGTGGACCTGTTGCTCCAGTGCCTTTCGGCCCGTATACACAAAGGTCAGGGCCACTGACGACGAGGCCGCCGACGAGGCCGCCGACGAGGCCGACGACGAGGCCGACGACGAGGATGGGTTCAGTAGAACACCGTCACTATCTTTTTAGGTACACGTGTCCATGAAAATTTCGAATATCGTACATGTCGCTTTTTATTTTTTTTGTACCCATTGTAAAATGCCGCAAGAGTATCATGTGGCGATGGTTCCGACCGTCGCGCGGTATTCGCACCTCGGTGCTTGGAAGAAACGTCAAGACCTCGGTGCGACCCTTGAGTGTCCAACGCACCGTGCGCAACTTTCGAGTGCGAATGTCATCCATGAGAACGACACGCTCGTCCACCGGCCACATCACAAACACCACCAGCAGGATGGCGAGCACCCCCAGAAAGAGGTACATTTGACCGCAATGGTTTTGCATTATATAAGCCCACACGGAAGATACCAACAATGACTTGGATTCCTGGAGATAGTATCACCGTGGGTGGACAGCCCGTCTACTCGTACACGCACAAGGACAACGGACTCACGCTATTGATGTGTCCTGTCGCCGATTCGCAAGTGTGCGCCTACATGCGCGTCGTTCACGCCGGTTCCAAAGACGAGGACGCCTGCGTGCCGACGGGCGCCGCACACTTTATCGAACACATGTCCTTTCGCATTCAAGACGGCAAAATATGGAAGCTGGCCGCCAAAGGTGACCAAATCAATGCCGAAACCAACATGGACTCGACACGATTTTTTGTCGTACATCTGCCCGAACAGACGGCGTCCACCATCGAAATCGACGCCAGCCGCTTCAAGCAGACCTCCGTGCCCGCCGACAAGGTCCCGATTGAGCGCCACGCCGTGCTCAACGAGATGGAGCGCGGCCAGCGGGCCGAAAACCTCATGTTTCACACGACGTCGTCCGTAGCCGTGTTGGAGGGCGGTTACCACCACAGCACGATTGGCAGCGGTGCGGACGTGAAAAACACGTGGGCCGAAGACATGGGGCGCTTTCGTCGCAAGTTTTACACGGCGTCCAACACGACGCTGATATTTTGCGGCTCTTTCGACCCCAATGCGGTGCGCGACCAGGTGCACGAACACTTTGGCAGCATGCCCCACGTGCCAAAGGCCCAAGCCGAGTTGGCCAAACCAGCACGCCAACTCGGCATGCGCATGGTAGAATTACGTACCCAGGCTCCGTGTGGTATGATTTGCATGGCCTTTCATCAGCCGAGTGGGTCGACCAAAGAGTCGATTGCGCTGCAGTGCATTGACATGCTAACATGGCACAACGAGCAGGGTCGCGCCGAACCGCTGCTGAAACAGGGACTGTTGCACGACGTCGGCATGTACACGCCGCGCCAGCGCAACGACTACCTGGTCTTTTTTAACGGCACGTTTGGAAAAACGTCGCCGTCGATTCGGGGAGACGTGCAAAACGCCATGTTCAAAACGTTACAGTCTTTCGGGCGCCAGCAAGTGACGACCAGCCAGTTGGACGTCGTCAAGACGGCGCTGCGCGACCGATGGGCTCGCAACACTGAGTCGGTCACCGACCTGATGAACGAACTGGGACGCTCCGCGAGCATTGGCGACTGGCGCGACTATGACAAGCGCCACGCGGCTCTCGACAGCCTCACCCCGAACGACATTCGCGCCACGGCGTTGCGCGTCTTTGTGCGCGACAATCTGACCGTCACACATCTCATTCCGTTTGAGCGCCAGCAAGCTCCCGCGCCGGCCGCAGGAACGCCTCTGGTGAGCCGCTGCACGCAGCAGTCGCCGGACCATTTCGCGACGACTCCACCTGCCGCATCCGCGTGGTCGGTGCACAACGTACAGCCGACGACCAACGTCGTGCACGTGCCCCGGGCCAAATACTTGCGCGCCGTCGTGAGCGCCAGATTCTCTCCCGCCCAACATGACATCGCCTCCCTGTTTGTGTCCAACATGGGCAATGGCTGCGCGCTGCACGCCACGCCGACGTCGACGCTCATGTCGATGCACTCGGAGCGTTCGTTCACGCACGACCACGAGTACATTCATCTCACAATGGCCATGCCCGATGCCACGCAGACCCTGGAGGAAGCCGCCCATCTCATGTTCCACGGCGAGTGGCTCAAACCCACCTTTGCCAAAGACTTTGTCAAACTGCAGAAAAAACACATCATCGAAGAACTGCGCTCCAAACACAACGACCAAGAGTACCAACTCAAAAAACACTTTATCCAGCGACTCTTCACGCACACCACCTACGACGAGCCCATCGAAACGCGCATCCAGCGCATTCGGCACCTCACCGAACGCGACATGCGCGCGTTTCACGCAAAATGGATACGTCCGGCGTGCGGATACGTGACCATCGTGTCACCCACCATGGAAAAGGCCAAGGCGCTGGCCAACGTGCTGACCACTTCCCCCAAGCGACCCGTCGCCGCCCAGCTCTCCTGGAAAGCACGGCCGCGCACGGCGTCGACCACACACAAAGTGCTGCGCGGATACGGGTCGTTCAACGTGGCCATTGGCCAGACGGTGCGCGTACCACACCACTCGGACGACGCCGTGGCACTCCAGTGCGCCATTCACGTACTCGGAGGCGGCATGACAGGACGTCTCATGCACACGGTGCGCGAACAAAAGGGCCTCGGAACCTACGGCCTGTACGCCATGCTGCAGACCGTCAGCGCCCAGACAGACCACATTCTATGTGTCCAGGGCACGTTTTCGCCCGTATCTGTGCGCGAGGGCCTCGCCTGCACGCGCCAGCTGATTCGCGAATGGCACGCGCACGGCATTACGGCCGACGAATTCAGCGACGCCCAGCAGTGCCTGGTGGGCCAGCAGTTGATTGGCTCGGAGGAAATCGACGCCCTCCACACCACCATACTCAAAGCCATCCTCGACGAGCGCGACCCAGAGGCTTCCTACCACGCGTACACGCAAAAGGTGCGAGCCCTCACGCTCGACCAGGTCAACGCCGCTCTGCAAAAATACATCGACCCCGACGCGCTCACAGAGACCGTTATCGGCCCAACGCAACTATAAAGGTAAAAATATTTTCTTTTCACATGGACAAACGTGTACCCACCTATGTAAACAGTCCATACATTGGCACTTTTCAGTATCCCACCGCCGGACCCGACCGCATCCACGAAAATCCCAACACATTTCTGCTGCCCGCAAACATGCCCTTTGTCGGCACCTTTCGTCACAACATGCCCATATTTCTACCCAGCTTCTTGCGCACGGCGCGCAGGGACGCGACGACGCAGACCGAAGACGCCTCCGACGAGCGGGCGACGCAAACGTCGCCCGTCAATCTCGACGCGTTTGTCATCGTGACCTACCCACCCGACCAAGACGAGTGACTATTAAAGCACCACCCCCCACGCCAATATGGACTGGGACGCACTCCTTATTGGACTCCTCTCTTGTGGTGCCGTGCGGGGCGCCTACACGCTCCTAGACGCGCGTCTGCGCGTTCACGCGCGCGCGTACGCGACACTCAAACCCCATAAACAAAAATACGTGGTTAAAAATATAATTAAAGCCATGTATCTAGCCGTACTGCTGGCCGTCGCCGTGCCGCTCGTGCTCGTGCCCATTGCGCGCGACGGACGCTGGCACTCGGCCCGCATTCGCCGCTTCGGCATGCTCTACGTATCCAACGACGCCGTCGGACTCGCGTGCGTACCCAGGCTGCCCACAACGACCCGCATACACCATTGCGTCACCATATGTCTCGTGGTGGCGGCCATGGCCATCGATTTTCAGACATCGGACGTGGGACAGGCCATGCTCGTCTACACCGTCGCGAGCGCCGCCGCCTACGTCGTCAATTTGCACCTCGCCGCGCGCTGGCTCCTGCGAGACACTGAAACGCTTCGCAAAACCGCCGCCGTCATTTACGCCACCTGCTGCGCCGTCTCGTGGACGTGGCACCTGCACTGGGCCTGGCATCGCGCGCTGCGACTTCCACACCTCGTGTACCTCGGACTCCTGACCGCCATCGTGCGCGACGACCTGGTGCTTATGCGGTGGCTTGCGCGCTAGCGAATGCGCCGTGCGGACTCCCCACGACGCGCACAGCGTAGTCACTCGGGCACAGGCAGCGCACCGACGACGTTTGCGACGTACCGCTCTGCGGACGAGCCACGTACGACCACTGGCCCACGCACACCCACTGGTTTGCCTCGTACATCTCCAACTCGACAAACTGCTCGAGACCCGCCCACAACTTCCAGGTCGCGCAGACCGTTTTTCCGGCCTGGTTTTGGAACGTAAAGGAGCGCGACGACCAGTAGGCCGTGGTCAAGGGGTTGCGCAGCGCATACTCGCGGCGCGTGCCGCCGCACTCCACCGTCGCGCAGTGCCGAGACAAATCTATGGTCAACATACTCTATTTTAAATAGAAAATTTTACGTTGTAGTTTATATTTTACGTTGTAGTTTATTTTATTTAGGGCATGAGGCTTGCAATGTATGCTTCGATGTCCGCAGCAGTCTTTCTTGTAGCGGCGGCTTCATCGACGGCGCCATCTATCAAGTTATCGCCGGTCAATCCGAACATATAGCGGAGCAGCATCAAGCCGTCTGTGAGGGCGTCACAGAGACCGTTGCCGTCAATGTCACCGAAATGTCCATCAGTAGCGGCGTAGGCAAGCTTCGCCTCGACCTCTGCTTCCGTCAATGGCGAATCCGAGGCGATGGCGCCATCTGTTACGGCATTGCCGGTCAATCCGAACGTGTAGCGCAAAAGCATCAAACCGTCTGTGAGGGCGTCGCCTACGCCGTCTTCATCAAAGTCCCAGCTTCCTGGCAAAATGGGCATGTTGTATGCTGTACCGTCAAAATCGTATCCAGCGGCCTTGCTCGTCCAAGAAAATGTAATCGGTGTTGTTTCGGCGGTAACATCAGCCGCAACATCAAAGTTGAGCGTCACCAAATCTTGCGGCAATGCCCCGGGCCAGTTGCCAAAGAGTGACGCCCAGGCGACAGAAACGTATTTGTCCGTGGAGGGGTCGTTGTCGAAATCGTCGGTGTCATCAGCAAGAGTGGGGGGCACAAGCAGCTCCGTCTGTATTTCGTCTGAGGCGCTCGAAAACGTCAGGACACTCGAATCGTAGTGGACGCGCAGCCCCAAGCCCGTTAGTGCAGCGTTACTATTGGATACATCGTATGATATGGTCACTGACGCGGTACCGTCGACAAACGCGATTGGTTCTCCCTTAACGGAAACCACTTGGTCCGGTTGGTCCGGTTGGTCCAGCACGCAGCTTCCGTCACCGTCCTGACAATCTGGAGCATCATCGCCCGTGGGACATGGTGTGCCCGTGCCGGACGGTTCAGTCGTTATTTCAAATGTACGTTCAGAGCCCGACTCGCACTCGGCTGAACATTCCGACCAAGCACCAACACAGTCGACGTCTGTCGTGTGCAAGCAGCTTCCGTCGTCCGTAGTGGCGGCGGCGTTGTAGTTGTCGGCGGTGGCGTCCGTGCAGCCCTCCGTACCGGCGCTGATAGCGACATCTGTGACACTCACACCCACATCAGGTGTAATAAGGTACATGAGGAACGAATTGAAGGTGTTTGCACCCTGCGATGGAACATTAATAGAGTATGTAGCCGCGTCCGCACCGGATACCGTGACCGTTTCTGTATTGAACGAAGGTTCGGTATCCGGGTGTGGGTTCGCTTCAAAGCGAAAGCGTACGTCAACATCGTCGCCAGTAGGTACAGACCCTGTAAATGTGATTACGCTATCTTCGGCGACAGTTATTGGGTACAGGGCCGTGTTCATGTTGACAAATCCTCCCCAAGTCTCCGCGGCTGAAGGGAACGTGAACGTGGGACCGTCATCGATGGTGGTGTCCCCAAACGCTTCCGTGAATTGAATCCCATCTTCTACCGTGTAATTGGGGTCGCCGGAGCCGCTGTCGTCGGCCGCTGCAAATGTAGGTGTAATGGAGTTGCAGCTATCTGATGCCACGCGGCGAACGTCGCCCGACTCTGGAACCGTGCATGCATCGTCTGTGACTTCGACTTGTTCGATTGACAAATCTCCGTTTTCGTCGATTCTTCCAATTTTGTACTGTTGGTTCACGGGAACCGATACAGTATATGTGTCGTCACCGATGTTGGTAAAGCTCGGGTTGTTCGAACAGCCACAAAAGCTCCATTCGTTATTAAACCCGATTCTTGGTGTGTATCCGCTGTCCATGGAAACCTGAATATTGACGGTTGAGGTCACGGGGTCGCCGGAGTCGTCGGAGCCGCCGTCGTCGCCGCCGGGGCATACATTTGATGTGTCGATGTTACCTAGACCGTCAGTGCCGTCACCGGCAAAAACCATTTGGTTATCAGGCGACGCTTCATCACTCCACAACATTGTGAAGCTTGTCGTCGTTGGCATCGTATCTGTTGCCCATGTGATTTCTGCTGTCGCAACACCACCAGCTATAGTCGGTGTCGAAGCCGAACCACCACCCTGTACGCTCTCTATGATCAATTCGGTGACTGAAGTATCGGTGAAGTCATCGGTGACTGAAGTAGCAGTCACCGTCATGCTATCAGGACCCGAGTTCTCGACCGTTAGAAGGATGGAGCCAGGATGGTCGGCAATGTTAAAGTGCGTGACTTCTGTGGCACAGTATGTTGTTGTAGTGACGGGGTCGGTGTCGGAGCCGTCGTCGCCGTCGTTGCCGGGTTGGTCGTCGCTGGAGCCGCTGTCGTGAGCCGTGTTGGTAAAGTACAAGTTATTGAACGCGACTTGGCCATTTCCGTCCACTTTGAACTGGCCGACGTCCACAAGGTCGACAACGGATGAATAGGAACTCAACGGAATCTGCACGTTCACCCATTCGTTAAGCGTCGACACGTCCAGCGCCACAGAGGTTTCCTCGCCTGGGCCTGAGCTAATCAGGAAAAAGTTGAGACTGGTAGATTGGACCACGTAGTAGTCGATGTTCAGGTATTTGTATGGAGACACGTTCAGTTGTGACGCAAACGTCGTACCCTGGTAGGTCAGGTCGGTGTACACCAGGTTATCGCCTGTCGAGTCGACACTCGTCGCCTGTCCCCAGTTCGGGTTGAAGTTTGTACCGTCGAGATTGCCGTACGTCGTACTGAAAACGGAGAGCACGTCTTCGGCCGCCTCGGTGGGGGTAGGCGCCGTGGGGACGGGCGCCGGGGGGTACTCGCAGCTGCCGTCGTCCAAGGTGGCGGCGTCTAGGTAGTTGCTGGCGGTGTCGTCCGTGCAGCCCTCGATGTCGTCGTTGCCGGAATCAGGACCGTTGCCAGCGCATGAATCGTATGTGTCGGCAGCATCGCCGCTGCCTAGGACCCACACGCGGTTCGCCCAGTTTGCGTAGTCTGTGATCAACGAACCATCGCCACCAACTTCGCCAATCTTCGCGGTACACTCGCCGTTCCCCGCATTGTCAATTAGGTTCTCTTGAGTACCATCCACAACCCACAAGTACTGCATGTCTTCGCCCGGTGTCAAGGTTACGCTCCAAGTGCCGTCGTAGTTGTCAATCGCTTCCGGGCCGCCATTAGGGTCCCAGCCCCACCAAGGTCCGGTGAGGCGCACTGCGCCGGCGTCCAGTGCCGTGACAGTCAACGTGATATCATCATTCAGTCGGCGACGTGCCGCTGAACGTAAAAGTGATTCGCCAAGCGCAAAGGCGCTCATCGTAAAAAGCAAAATAAAGGTAAGCCACTTCATATTGTATAAGATATTTTTGACGTCTTTATATACTGTCATTTCTACATTTTTATTGGAGTAATTTTTTGATGCGCTTCAACTGTCTCTCCTTTTGTTCGCGCGTTGCCATGTCGCGCTGTGTCTGTTGGATTTGCGCCTCACGCCGAGCAATGTCGCGCTGTGCTAGCTGTATTTGCGCCTCCCGCTGGGCGAGGCTGCTGCGCGCCTCGCGAATGCTGCGGTACTCCATGTGCAGCGTCCATTTTCCCAGCGCGTTGCTCCAACCGGTGGGCATGCCAAAGGCGTTGGGGGCATCACGAACACGCGCCGAGCCGCCGTATCCCACGCCCGAGACATTGTCGCCAAAGACGAGTATATTCGTAGCACATCGCACGAGCTGCACATAGTCTGTTCGCGCCGTGCCGTCGTAGACGTTTCTGTGCACGTGCACCCCACCGACGTGTGCGTAGCGCCGTTCCGTGTCTAAAACGACGCGCGTCAGGTACTGCTTGACCTTTTCCGCGGGCTTGAAGAGTTGAAAGGCCCATCGCTGGCCGGACCATGGAAAGTAAACGTCGCAGCCATTGGTTTGGGCGTCGATGCGTGCAAACAGTTGTTGCTTCTTGTAGTCGATGAGGTCCTTGACGGTGAGCACGGAGGTGCTCGCGGGGCGCAGCTTGGGGTGCAGAAGCTCTTGAAGGTGTTGAAAGCCCTCGTATCGGTGTTGAGGTTGCCCCCGTTGGGGTTGTCTGTGGTGATGCTGGGAGAACATCATGTATGGTGTAGTGTGTGTGTGCTTTATAGGATGAAATGTCTATTTCATTTAGTGTGTCTGCGAACGGCACGGCGCAACATTTCCTGCACGACTGGGTGGTCGCGGTTCTCGGAAAATTCTCGCATGTCGGCTTCGACCCAGTCGAGGCAGGTGTGTACTTCACGTATGTAGGCCGGTACGGCGTTGGCCATAGTGGTGCCGCTGTCCATGACGCGCTGTTTGGCGGCGGCGAGCTCGGTGTCGCGTTTGGGCGCCTGGAGGCGGCTTATCCAATCAAAGGTCGTGTTGACGAGGCCCAGCATCGATTGGCCCGAAAAGTTGCTGGTGTGCAGCAGTTGTGCAAAGAACGGCACGTCAAATTCGGCGTGGATGCGCTGAAAGGCGTTTCCGTTGGGTTTCACTTGGGCGGCGAGACGGTCGCGTATTTCTGTGTAGAGACGCACGATGTATTCGTGATCGCCGCTGGCAACGGCGGCGGCGATGGTGTCGTAAAACGCGCGGTGAAATTGCTCTTTGATTTGTCGGGCGAGTGCCTCTTCTTGCGGTGTGCGTTCCATTTACGGTGACACCTTTGTTTATATAGATGAGTTTTTTTTTCAGCCGAGGTGCCAAAAGTTCTTTCGCCGATAGAAAAGTTCAGCTGCTGTAAGATTTTTTTTGCCCTGAAGGTGGTTCTAAAATTTTAGAACTTGTAGCAAAAGCATGGAAGTTGGCCAACGCGTTTATGTTCAAAAAGACGAGCTCGCCTTTCACAGGTGGTACGAGGCGCACATTGTAGAAATACACGTAAAAAACCCGCAGCGTCGCAAGGCACGTGTGGGTGGCACCCTTACAACATTCTTACCTGTTGTTCAAAAATATATGTGGAATATGTTGTCAGATATCCTGACGATACCACTCAAGTCGTCCCGTTCGACAGAATTATGGAATATATATGAGAGCGCGTTTCGGTTTAATCAAGAGTAACCCTAACTTATTTAGTGTGTACATTGTAGTATAGTTACAATATAAAATTAGAGATTTTTTCTTTCGCCGATAGAAAAATTGAGCCGCTGCCAGATTTTTTTTTCTGAGGGTCAATTCGTAAAAAACTTGTAGAAATCAAAGTGACCATTATATTTACTATGTTTGTTCTTAGGAATTGGCTTGTTAAACAAATTTTACAAGCTCATTTAAATGGCACGATACTTTTTTTTTAACCAAATTTGATGTAAAAAATATAATTCTCTTTTCCTGCGTTTGTTTTTTGCCCATTGCAACCATTTCTTGACCGTACGATGTCCTAAAAGTATGCCACGTGTGGGTTGTTCGCATTGCATGATGTCTAAAAGCAGAGGAATCCTAGAGCCAGCGTTTAACAATATTCTTACAACAGCATTGGAATTTCTTCTTATTGCCAAATCAATTGGTAAACATGGGACGCAGTCGTTTACGTTCTTCTCTTGTGTAATAAACAGCGTGACGAGATTCGCATGGCCGTGATAACAAGCTACGTGTAAGTTTGAGAAACAATCACTATCTCTACGGTATTTAAAATGTTCTGCATATAGGAATACACGTGCATCATTTTCTTGAACAGCTTGCCACCAATACATTAGTGACAAATCTGTTTGTCAATTCCTAAACTTTTAGAAATCAGAGTGTCAATTTTTAAAATTTTAGGAATTGCCGATAGAAAGTTCTTTCGCGAATAGAGATTTTTTCTTTCGCGAATAGAAAAGTTCAGCCCTCGCGAGATTTTTTTTTTCGGCCAGAGGTCAAAAGTTCTTTCGCGAATAGAGATTTTTTCTTTCGCGAATAGAAAAGTTCAGCCCTCGCGAGATTTTTTTTTTTCGGCCAGAGGTCAAAAGTTCTTTCGCGAATAGAGATTTTTTCTTTCGCGAATAGAAAAGTTCAGCCCTCGCGAGATTTTTTTTTTCGCCGAGGTGAAGTATATAAAAACGCCCACATGTCGAGATGCGCAAGCGCACATTATCTGACGAAGGGCTTCATTTGTATTTGAATGCTACTGCACCCTCGCGGCCGCGCCGCTGGTACCAGTACCTTATTTGCAATCTTTTCCACTCGGACTATGACGAGCGACTGTACGACGTGGTGTGGAAGTGCCGCGAGTCGACCAAGGCGCTGTGTGCAGATTTCAGCAATCCGCGTTTGACGGACCATTTGGAAGCCGCCGTGCACAATACCATACAGCTAATTTTATCGGGGCCTACGCGACGGCAGCGCGACAAGGATTATCGTTTTTTTGCAGACGTGATGCATTGTGCCTTTCAAGAGCAAGACCACCAAACCGCACACATGCTCTACACTTCACTAACACGGCCGATGGACGTACACCGACCCAAAAAAATCCAGGATTGGCTTGAAGCTATCGGTGCGTTTTACGGGGCTCCGAGTTACAAGCGCCACGTACAGTTTTGGCGCACAGTTCGTGGTGACCAAACACTACCGTCGGTCATCGCCTTCCACACATTTATCAAACGACGGCGATTTATGGGCCGGAACGACGAAGTCGACGAAGCGACCGAATATATGGATATTTTTCAGTATCTCGACCACGATAAAAAAGCATTGCTCAATATATATAAATTTTGATTTTTTTTCTATTTTTGTTAGACATTTTATTTCAATTAGATATTTCAAATCTTTGTTGTACTTATGGCCGTTCATGTACATTTTCAGACATTTACTATGGTGGCCACTCCACACGCCCTCGGACAGTCAATAGCACGCGCTGGCGTCCCACTGTTAGATTATATGGCTAAAAACGTGGTTGACGTCCCCAAACTGTTCAACGCCATTGTGGAAGACCAATGTTTTGCGATTCCGATGGGTGAACTATTGTTGTATGTGAAAAAAACATACAACAAGCGGCGCAGACGTCAAGAATTGGAATGTATCAGTCTGACGCCATCCCGACACGTGCACACACGCACGAAAACGTTTGCCAAGACGCTAGAGGCAACTTTTAACCCCTCGTCTGTCGTAGCTTTCCCATATTGGTTTGATGAAATATAAATCTTACTTTTTGTTACCTCTTTTTTAGTTTTTCCTTGGCGTTGTCCGTCATAAACCACGACGGCATGGTGCCACGACCTCCGCGTTTCTGTTCCGCGAGACCCTACGATGGTCTATTCAACGTGCTTAGACACAATATTGACTCCGTGATTCCAAGGCTCCCATCGTTTACCCTAATCGATTCCGCGTAAACGGTCAGTTTGTTTGTTGTAACCTTTAATACCCTAATCGATTCCGCGAATATTCTTTATAAATATTAACATCGTGAGTATATTCACATCACACATCATGGTGGTCGTTTTTAGCGACTTGCATTTGTCGGCGAAAACGCTGAATACTTGTTTGGCGGTGCTGCGCCGCGTGCACGCCGAGGCGGACCGACGCAAATGCCCCGTGTATTTCTTGGGTGATTTTTTCGACACCGTGTACAACAAGGGCACCCTTCCCGTCGACGTGCTCAATACTCTGTTGCGCTACTTTTCAAGCGAATGGACCGTGCCAATGAAGATGCTCGTGGGCAATCACGACATGTTTGACGCTGCAGAGACCGTGCACGGTCTCGACTTTCTTCCGCACGCGAATTCGAACATTACGGTCATTAATAAACCGGTGCGCATGGGCGACGAGTTGTGGGTGCCGTGGCGCCGCTCGACGGACACCATTCAAGACATTTTAAAGGAGCATGCGCCCGGTGCCAAGGTGATATTTGGCCACTTTGACATTGTTGGGTTTCGCATGTCGGCGTCGCGCGTCTCGACGGAGGGCGTGGACAGCAGTGTGTTTCCACCGGGCGTGCCCGTGTATTCGGGGCATTACCACACGCCCCAGGCACACGGGTGCATTCAATACATTGGCAGCCCTTACCAGCTGACTTTGGCAGAGGCTGGCGACCGCAAGCAGATGCTTATCCTCAATGGTGCCTACGGAGTCGCCGAGTCGGTGGCGCTGGACATTGGGCCGCGCCAGTACAAGTGGAGTGCTTCGGATTTGCTGGCGCGTGCCTCGGAGCTTCGTACTGACGACCGTGTTGCGGTGACAGTGGGCGAACCCGACGGTGCAACATCGCGGCTCGTGCAGAGCCTCGAAGACCGCGGCGTCAACGTCGTGTTGAAAAAAGTCACACCCGTCGCAGCGCCGCGCATTCGAGACGTGGAAGCCATGGCACCGGTCGTGCTGTTTGAAGCCTGGGCGAAACACCAGTCTATTGATAAATCGTCACAAGCATGGTTGGTGGCTCGCAATTGGCTTTCCACGCGTCGAAAGGTCTCCTTTTTGGCACGGCGTGTTGTTCCGGAGCGCATTACGTTGGCGGGGTTTGGCCCCTTTCCGGGTCCCTTGACTCTTCCCTTGACGTCTCATGGGTTGACTCTCGTGACGGGTCAGAACAACGGCTCGGATTCGTCCAACGGCGCAGGAAAGTCGCTTATGACGGCCGGGGCGCTGCTGTGGGGTCTGACGGGTGTCACGGATGGTCGCGCGTCTCTTCTTTTCGGCGAGGGTCGGTCTTCGGTGGTCAATGCAACCGTCGGACGCGCTACCGTCGAAGTATTTGGCACGGTAGACGGCGTCAGCTGGTCTGTGTGTCGCACCTTGGACACGACCCATCGGCGCAAGCACGAGTTAAAACTTACGATAGGCACCGAGGACCGAACAAAAGCTACGTTGGCCGCTACGCAGCAGTCGATTGCCGAGGATGTGTTTGGCATTCGAGACGCCTCGGGGTCGGCCCTGGGCGCGTGGCTGCTGCGCAACAGCGTGTGGAGTCAGTCGTCGGTCTCACGCTGGCTCGACGCATCGGACACGCAGGCCAAAACGGAGATACGCCACGTCACAGACATGACTGTGTGGGAGGAGATGTGCACCTGGAGTCGCGAGGCGCGCAAAGCCAGTGTTGCTCGTCAGTCAGTGGCCGAACGCGACAGAGCTTCGCGGCAGCGCACCAAGGAAGTGCTCGACGGTGAGCTTCAAAGCGCCCTGCGCGCCTCCACGGAATGGTCGGCATCTCACGCCGCGGAAAAAGCCCGCGCCCTTGCAGAGTTGGAGAAGGCTCGCGAGTCCGTGTCGTCCATACAGGCAGCCGGTGACGATGTAGAGCCCGTGGACGCCCAAGAAGTCGAGCGGCTCAAAATAAACGTCGATACGCTGCGCGTGTCATGTATGCGCCAAAAGGACGTGCTCGACACCACTTTGCGAGACGTCCCCGAAGACATTCGCAAGAAAACACCCGAGGAATTATCGCGCGCCCTGGAGACGGCGAGCGCGTCCGAAGAGCCAGATGTCCAAGGTCTCAAGTCGCGCGTCGACCAAACCATGCAAGCACAGTTGTCAAGACGTGAGAAACTCAGACAAGCACAAGAAGCACTGCAGACATTTATTCGCGAAGGCCAGTGCCAAATGTGCCAAAGACCGTTTGGCGACGAAGAACATCAAAAGACACACACGATTTCACTAAGAAAGACCGTCGAAGTGGCACAAGAAGCGCTTCTAAAAGCCTCCGCCCTGCATACAAAAACCAAAGCCGAACATCTTTGCGCAACAGAGCTGCACAAACAGCGCCAGGACAACATCGCCCATCTCGAGGCCGCGCGCCGCTATCATAGCTTGTTAGAACATTACAAAAAAGACACGTTGGCGCGCTCAAACGCACAAAAAAGATACAACGATACCAGCAGCGCCCAGCAACAGTATGAAATGTACGCACGCACTCGAAAGTTGCACGAAGTGGCACAAAAGGCAATGGAACAGCGCGAAGAAGCTTACAAACGACTAGTCGGCCAGACATGCCCGCATGCGTCCCGCGTCGAACGGTTGCGTAGCGACGTGTCTGCGGCAGAGCGCGATTTGGCGGCGGTGGAGGCGCGCCTTCAAGACGAGCACGACGCCGTCGCCCGCTGGGCGTCGATTTCCGCCTGGTCGGGCTCCCGCGGCGTGCAAACGTACGCAATGGAGTGCGCTGTACAGCGCTTGGCGGCGTCGACGACAAAGTGGCTTCGGCGCCTGTTTGACACGGAGGATATTTACATGAACGTAACGTTCGACGACAAGGAGCGTTTGCAGCGTTTTTTCGTGTGGCCCGGTCACGCTGGCGTCCTCTCGGGTGGCCAGTGGCGCCGCGCGCAATTGGCGTCCTTTATGGCATGGCGCGAAATGGCTCCACACCCGTTTCCGCTGCTGGTCATGGACGAGGCGTGCACGTCCATGGACAAGGAAGGCATCAATGCGGTGCAGCAGGCGTTGCGCGACTGGTGCGACGAAGACACGAGTCGCACTTGCTTTGTCATCACGCACGAGCCGGGCCAGCATCGCGACACGAGCATCTACGACAATCACACCAAAATCGTGAACAAACGCGGCCGTGCCGCCGTGCTGGACCTTGAGTCCACAAAAAAACAACGTCTATATTAGGGACACATGTGTTAAACATAAGTATGTATTCATTTACTTTTTAATCAGACTATCACATAAAACATGGAACAACTTCTTAAAGACGGCCTTGATATCCTACACAACGTGGACCATCCCACTATGCCGCAACATCGAACACTGGAATATTGCAGCCAGGGCCAGGCAAAATTGCGCCAAGTCGGCGAACTGGTACACGAGAAACACCCCAATCTTGTGGACATGATTGAGTTTGCTCAAAAGAACATTCCCAAAGAATATCACGGCGTCATTAATCACGCTTGGAGTGGTATTGGCGACTGGATGGCCTAATCGTCGTCTTCACTCATATCGGAATCACTCTCGTCGTCGCTGGGTGGCAGCCATTCTCCGTCCGAAACTTCCTCCTCTGATTTTTCTTCGGTGACGTCGTCGGAAAAGACGTGCAGCCAGTCTTCTTTGTGCCAGTTGTGGCGCTTTGCGGTTGTCGACAACTTTGACCACGGCGGTGGGTCCATGCCCAGCAAAACGACGTCCGCCGGCGCGTGATTCATGACCGTTTGTACGTCCGATTGCGCAATGGATTGCACCACGGGCGTCTGGGTTGCGCCGTCCAACCACACCACGTCGCAGGTTTTGAGGCGCTTGCTCACCCGCTGTAAGCCCACCATCCACAGCTCCGATATACGATGCAACACGGCGTTTTTGTGTCTAATTTCGACGCCTTGTGACACGACGACAGCAACAACTGCTTTCTTTCCGATGGTCCCGGCGAGATTCATGGTGTGTGCATGTATTTGGTAGGTGTAAATAGGATATTTTACAAGTTTGGTGGATTGGCGCTTTTTTGAGTATAGAGTGATTCACAAGTCCGCACTATTTAAGCACTAAAGTTAAAAAAAAAAATGAAACAACTATTGTTATTCGTCATTTTATTTGTGGTCTCTTGGAGTTCAGTCTCCGCGGAGACTGAACTCCGCCGCCAATTATTGGACAATTTTGATGGGACATATGAGGCGCATGGCTCCATTTTTTATTCCAATCCAGAAAAAGAACTGCAATTTCTTACGGTTTACTTCACCTTCGAGCCCCCTGTATACGTGAATGATAACAGAACAGGAGCCGTGGGCAGAGCAATCCAGTCTATGACGGGTGCGTCGGCCACGTCAGTCATTGCGGCGGGTGCTGATGGGTTATCTCCGAATCAGGAGAACCATAATATCCAATCCTATGCAATGACTTGGGATACTCTGCATCAGGATTTTGTGGTCATATTAATCGATCAGGATGACACTTCTGTTTACAGTTTGAGATATAACGCAGACGGGATTGTCGGAGACGTATTCGAAGTTCCAGAGTTTGAAACTCGAGCGCAAGGGGCTAGTTTGGGAGTAGGAAACTCGTTTGTAGGCATCGTGACAATGAAAAAGACAGACAGTCACCCCTTTGATAAAATACCAACGTATAATGAGACGTATTCGAATAGCGCAAGGAGCTAGTTTGGGAGTAGGAAACTCGTTTGTAGGCATCGTGACAATGAAAAAGACATACAGTCACCCCTTTGATAAAATACCAACGTATGATGAGCGACATGCGCTTTTTTGTGTAGATGAGCGACATGCGCTTTTTTGTGTATAGAGTGATTCACAAGTCCGCACTATTTAAGCACTAAAGTTAAAAAAAAAAATGAAACAACTATTGTTATTCGTCATTTTATTTGTGGTCTCTTGGAGTTCAGTCTCCGCGGCTGAACTCCGCCGCCAATTATTGGACAATTTTGATGGGACATATGAGGCGCATTGCTCCCATTTTTATTCCAATCCAGAAAAAGAACTGCAATTTCTTACGGTTTACTTCACCTTCGAGCCCCCTGTATACGTGAATGATAACAGAACAGGAGCCGTGGGCAGAGCAATCCAGTCTATGACGGGTGCGTCGGCCACGTCAGTCATTGCGGCGGGTGCTGATGGGTTATCTCCGAATCAGGAGAACCATAATATCCAATCCTATGCAATGACTTGGGATACTCTGCATCAGGATTTTGTGGTCATATTAATCGATCAGGATGACACTTCTGTTTACAGTTTGAGATATAACGCAGACGGGATTGTCGGAGACGTATTCGAAGTTCCAGAGTTTGAAACTCGAGCGCAAGGGGCTAGTTTGGGAGTAGGAAACTCGTTTGTAGGCATCGTGACAATGAAAAAGACAGACAGTCACCCCTTTGATAAAATACCAACGTATGATGAGCGACATGGTTCAAGCGAACCTGACCTGGAGGACAGTCCCGCGAACGGCGTCGGTATTACGATTCTTGTTCTCTTTGGATGTGGTTTTATATGCTTGGCTATATATTATACTGCATGTCGTAGGAAACCCAGCGGTGGCCAGGAGTCTGTGGCACTGCCGGAAAAATCATTATACAAGCGCGTGCAAACGCGTGTTATTTTTTAAGTGACGACTGAACTTTTCTATTTGCGAAAGAACTTTTGACCCTTGGCTGAAAAAAAAAAAGTGGCGAGGGCTGAACTTTTAGAACACGTGAGAAAAAAAAATTACTTTAATTTATGTAACGGTGTCGTCGCCATGGCCGGGTACGTCTCGACGTGCTCCACGGCCAAGCGAAATTTCTGTAAAATATGTACGTCGCACGCCCCCGCGCCCGAACGCTGGCGCGCGTCTTGGCGCGCAGCGGCCAGCGGCTCCATAGTGCTCTCCGGGTCCATGTATACGTTGCGCGTACCACGGTGGCGACCAAACCACCCAGGACAATCGAAAGAATACGTGTAGACGTCCATGATGGTTTCGACGCCACGCTAATTTATACTGTCCTGCTGTATAAAGGCGCGCGCCTTTTGCTCAAATGCCTCTTCGCACCTGGTTTCAATCGCGCCACACTTGTCCCAAATATATTGTACACTGCACGTGCGAACACGACACGTCGTACGAGTCCAATTTTGATTGGTGGAGTCTGGCGCACGTTTTCTGGGGTGTGGTATACGGCATACCTCTGTTTTTATGGGACGAAGACCTCTACAGTTTTTTTATTGCACTGGCATGTGCCGTGTTGTACGAAATTGTTGAAAACACGGCGTGCGGGTCGCGCCTATTTGGAACGATTTGCTGCACAAAAGATTACACCGGCGACCACTTTTGGAATAGCGCCTGTGACGTCGTCTGCTGCATGGTCGGGTTTGCCATCATGCTTGGCATCAAAAGCGCATAGGTTGGACATAATCGTCGGACGTAACGTCACGTGTCTCACATGGTACACATCATGTCCTCTTGTTGTCAATACCGCGAGCATGTTTCTTGTGTCGATAGACTGTTTCCGTGTGGCAAGGCGCCCAAATATTGGTCCATAAATTGGTCGGCTGCCATCGTGCATCTCGTGAACGCAGTCGCCATGCTACTGCTTTGGAATGGCTCTGAGAACCGCGACAGCGTCTACCGCCTTACGGAGACGTACGCGCCTTGGGTGCCGCCTGTGAATGGCACGTGTGCGCCGGGTGGGATACGCATTTCCGAAGACTGGTGCCTCGAGCGCCGCACCGTGCCCACGGCCGAATTGTCGCTGTGGTGGCTCATTATTGGATTCCACGGACTTTCCTTTGTCTTTCAGACGCTCGCCATGGGTGAATGCCGCGCTCTCGGCAAACAAAAATACACCGTCGAAGTCGAGGAACAAGGCACCAACACGTTGCGCATGCTCGAGTACTCGGTGTCCGCCACGCTCATGCAGCTCGCCATCGCACTGCTGCTGGGCGTCTGGCAGCGCCTCGTCATCATCGGCATCGCCTTTCTCACCGCAGCCACCATGCTCATGGGCCTGGTCGCGGAACAAAGTCGCCTAGCCGACCTGCGCACGGCCTGGGTCGCACACGGCACGGGGTGGTTTACCATGGGCGGCGTGTGGCTCATACTCGGGCGCCAGCTCGAGTTTACTCTTGCAAAAAGCCCAAATGGGCCGCCGGTATTCGTCTATGCGATTATTGTCGTGATTGCGCTGCTTTACAGCGTGTTTGGATTCATACAGACGTACCAGTTGTGTAAAACCAACAAAGGAGATGCACGGGCTCTCAATGAAACGGTGGAAGTCGCCTATTGTATCAATTCGCTCGTCTCCAAAACGTTTTTGGGATGGATGATATTTTCCAACGCCCTCGTGGGCGTCGCTAGAAGTTAGGCATTAGATTACATATGAACATCAAATTTGACGTTAAATGATAATATACTTTTATACTTTTTTTAAAACTACGCGCCAACAATGGCCGCGGCTCCAAGCGCAACAATCGCACCAGTGACAAATAATAGAGATACGCCATATCCCGCTTCTACCGCACTGTGTAGTGTTCTGTGCTGTGTGGGCCCCGGTGTCACTGGCGCAGGTCCCGGTGCGGGTCCGGGTGTCACTGGCGCAGGTCCCGGTGCGGGTCCGGGTGTCACTGGCGCAGGTCCCGGTGCGGGTCCGGGTGTCACTGGCGCAGGTCCCGGTGTCACTGGCGCAGGTCCCGGTGCGGGTCCCGGTGGCACTGGCGCAGGTCCCGGTGCGGGTCCCG
>Ga0255758_10001256_pt1 | contig 26193 bp, 28 predicted proteins | sample 011ome_24_FD_179958 | JGI IMG/M metagenome (GOLD analysis project Ga0255758, IMG submission 179958) | Coastal salt marsh microbial communities from the Groves Creek Marsh, Skidaway Island, Georgia - 011513CT metaG (version 2) | ecosystem: Environmental > Aquatic > Marine > Intertidal zone >...
GACACAAATTGTTTCCATAACACTGGATCATTCTGAACATCCGGTTTTAAATATTCAGGTTCTGTTATTACACCTGTTATAGTGTGTTTAAAGCCCAGCTCAGCCGCCCACTGGGCTACTTCATCTAGGTTGTTCTTATTGAGTATCATGGGCAAACTATTCACAAATACACTAATGTTATCCTTATTATACACTGATTTTAAATAATCTGCAAGAGCTTTTACATTGTTGTTCACTGTATTCCAACTACTGTATGGGCGTATATATTCATAACGATCACCCAGTGCATCAACACTTATACTCAATCTCACCGTTTTAAAATGTTGCCATATATGCATCCATTGTGTTATATCCTGTGTACCATTAGTAATAATGTGCAATTTAATATCACCTGCTACACCCTGTTCCACTAACTGTTCCTGTATACGCTTTACTTGTGGTATTAGAAAAGGTTCACCACCAGTAAATTTAATTTCACGAGCGTATCTCATCTCATCCACAAAGTCCATGGCTGTACTATACCATTTGTTTGTTTGTGGAAATGTCACTCCAGTATATCCCGGTGTATCATTAAGTTCATGCCACTTACTGCTTGACCAAGTATCACACATACGACAGGCTAAGTTGCAGGTATTGTTTACTTTTAAATCCCAGAATACTATACCCTGTGCATCATCGGGTATCACTACTGTGTTCATACGCTGACGCATACTCTGTTTGCCAGTGTCTTCCATTATCTGACAGCGTTTGCACTGTGGTAACCAACCCTTCAAACTATCCTGGTGATGTTGTTCATGTTTGGTTTGCCAGTCGTCTGTCCATATTGGATCATTTACGCCAGGATCATTCCACATACAACAGGGTCTGACTGTACCACCAGTACCTATACATACACCATGACGGAATAGTTTACACTGGGGCATTAACGAAATCCCTCCAATCAGTTCCATATTGTGCATCCAGGATGTTCATCTGTTCAACAAACTTGTCCGGACATCTTTCCAGCGCATCCACTCTTAGATGATCCGGAAAAAGGATTGGACCACTATGCTGAAAACCAAAACCGTTTTGTTTACTCCATTGTGCTACTTCATCAATGTGATGTGTGTTTAGTATCATCTCTGTGCAGGTTACTGTTATATAACAATTTGCTGGCATGTTATCCCGTAACTCAAAAATTCGTCTTTCTGTTTCAGGCCACACTCCGTGTGGCCTGATATATTCATATCGTTTTCCCAGGGCGTCCACACTCACGTTAATGCTTACTTCACGGAACGATTCGAACAATGAACACCATACAGTCATGTCCTGTGTGGCATTGGTTACAAATTGTAGTTTAATACCCGGTGCGGCATCTAGTTCAATTAACTTTTCCAGTATATGTTTAACTTGTGGTATTAGAAAAGGTTCGCCGCCGGTAAACTTAATCTCACGGGCGAATAACATTTCAGGAACAAAGTCTAGAGCTGATTTATGCCACTTGTCCTGTATAACTGGTCCCGTATGTAATCCAGGTATACCCACTAGTTCTGCCCACTTACTGCTTGACCATGCGTCACACATACGACAAGCAAGGTTGCAAGTATTATTAATTTTTAAATCCCAGTATTCTATTCCCTCTGCACCAGCAAGTGATTCCAGTAAGTCCTGGCGCATACTACGCTTGCCTGCGAGTTCTGATTGTTTACACTCTGCACATTCAGGTAACCAAGAAGTCTTACTTAACTCACCCAGTTTCCTATGATGTTCTTGCCAGTTATCCTCCCAGTGCAAACTGTTTACACTGGGATCATCTTTCCATGCACAACAGGGACGGATATTACCACCCGGCCCTATACATACACCATGTTCAAATACTTTGCATTCTGGCATAACTTGCGTTTACTCTTCTTTTGAATTCATCACTTGGATCACCATCGAATATCATATGTATGCGAGGTTCTTCACTTCTATTCCATACAGCATGTTCATAACCTGTATTAATTTTAAATACACTGCCCGGCGTAAATGGCATTGTACCCCAACCCTTGTGTACTAGAGCGCAACCTTCTGGATTATTAATAGCAACATTAGTAGCACCGAATCCCATCTTATCCTTGTCCCGGTGCGGACCTAACCATCCATCTGGAAGTACAGCCATAAAACGCACACGGCTGAAGCGTTCATACAACATTGTATCCTGCATCCATTCCCTAGTGCGTGGACAAAACTTTGCAATATCAGTCCAGTCACTTAGTTCATACTCTGCTTCATCAGGTAGTCCATAATCCTCGGGTACGTTTGTATGTACTGAACTCATACCATATATGCATAGGCTTAACCATCCACTACTGTTAGGGCGGTGTAGTGTATAACAACTAGTATACAATAAATGATTGGCTTCAGCGTATATGTCTTTCCAGGGAACATCAATATCTACAGGACACCAGGGCATGTGTGTATTGTCTGAAATGTAATTAATATCATCTTCAGCACTTAATTGTGGCTCACACCCTTTAAGTGGTGTAGTTAAATGTTCGTTCTCTAGGAAGAATAGCACTGTCTCTTCTGATACATCTTCCCACGTTTGTAAATGTCCTTCATACCACATTAATCAATCTCCACTAGCAGACTCATATCCTGATATACATAGTGATCACCACCTGGGGTGTTACCTGTAAAGTATAATTTCCTATTATGTTTTAGTAGTTTTCGTATTAAACACAACCAGTTTATCTGTGCAGTGTAAGGGTCAGTGTTTAAATAGTTGCTCTCATACTGCCAGATGTTTGTTAGTTGTAGATGCACATCAGCAGTTCCGCCTATCCAACCAGCAAATGTTTCCCAGTCTTTTACTACATCTATTAAACGAAACTCGTGTTTTAATTCAATTACTCTTTGCCACTGTGCTAGGAATACATCTATTCCTCCCACGCTTTCAACCAGTCGTTCATATAGTTGTGGGTTATATAAAATACAGTCTGGACTAATAACACCGTCACCTGTAATCCTATGTATATTGTTATGATAAAAATCTGAGAAGTCTACACCATCCCATTCTGATAAAACTAACTTAGTCCATGCAACAGCATATGGATTAAAGTCATACCAACATACACGCTCCACAGTTTCTAAGTCTTGCATGATATGCCAGAACTGATGTAAACCGCTACAGGGTACTACATGTTTGCTGATATTAATACCACGCCTACGAGTAGGAATGTGTTCTGTGTTTGTGATATACAAAACTTGAACTTGTTGTATTTTATATCCATATAGTTCCATTTTATCTTCATGTAAATTGTAACCGAACTCTTTTATCTGTTGCGGCGTCTTACCAGTATTAAATTCAGTATCCAATAACCATGACTTTGTTATCTCCGTATCTTCTTCTGGGTAACAACTATGCTTGTCATGTCTAATATCGTCTGGAATATTAATGACACGATAACCTTTTGCTATACTGTTGGGTATTAGGTGATCCAGAAACTCTCCTCTAAATGTATAGCGTGGCTTTAATTGTGTATCACTGGGTGCAATCCAGGTGGGTGTGTAATCCCCACTGTGCATGTATTCACCACTAACACGAAATGCTGGTGTTCTCGCATTGTCTCTGTCATCGAAGAATACAGGATTGGGAGATCCTGCTCTCAGGTATTCTTGCAGATTGATTATAATTAGACTGGGGTAAAAATGTGGATAGTCAGGAACTTCATTAAAGTCTCTATATAATATCTGTCCTGCTACAATCCAGTTATCTTCTGTAGGTGCCCATTCAATAATTTTATGTTCTATATCATTGTTTTCTGGCCAAGTTCCTTCTCCCCATACGACTGCATACTTAAAATTTAACTCAGCGAGTTCCTGAACCCAATGTCTATTATATGGATCCAATAGAGTACACCAACTATAATTGCATTCATTTGCAAGTTTAATACGCTGGATCTGCCTTAGTTTTGCTATGTACTCAGGTTCACGATTGGGTAGACCATCAAAACTATCCACAGCAGCGTATACATGGATAATTTCTTTTCCTTCGTTTTTAAAATTAATCTTTATTTCCATTATTCAAAACCTGTATAACGGTTATCACCCGTTGTTAAAATATTTCTCACAGGACACATTAAATCATTATCCTGTATATCAGTTCCACTAAACCAACAATCACTATCTAGATTATTCAAATTCTGCATTAGTTCAATAAAACTGCGTTCTACCTGGAATGGTTTGCTTAATAATTGAACAGTTAGATAACTGTATATGTTTGAACCCCAAAAGAAAGTTCTCTGCATAGTTAATGTATTTAACAGTTTTTCATACTCGTTAATTAGATCCACGTGAACAACCTCCCAGTCACACATTTGTATTTTTAACCAGAACTCCTGCCACTTTTGAGGACCTCCCCAACTGTTAACTATACTAGGCCAACGTTCTTTAACTAGTGGATGTAGTTCAGTATTAACTTCTGGATTTGCATAACACCAATCATCTACCCACTTAACATAGTCAACACCATCCCAACCACGCAGAGTATCCTCTTTGAAACGTACACTATCAGCATCGAAGTCAAAGAATACAAAGCGAGTATTGTTATCGAATCCATATTTGTGTGCGTAGTATAACATTTTAAATCCTGCAGTGGGTCCTACATATTGATCAAAGGAACTTCCGATTAGTTGTTCAGCGAGTTCTGGTTTTGAACTCTCAGTATTAACAAAGTATATAGGTGTATGTATTTTAAATAACTTGTCTTTTATACGCCTAGCCTGATGACTCAGAACATCTTCGTTATGATCTTTACCTTGTAATGCTAATTCGAAATCTTGTGTGCCATTTAGTGGACGAGTAAAAGTAACAAACTCCATTAGTTTATCACTGATACCAGGTACTATTAAATGTCTACGCAATGCCCAGGGTATCCAAGCATTACCAAACAATTCCTGTTTGCTTAAACTAATACTACTAAAGTCACGCGATTTAAATTCACTTGATATCTCATGTATACTAAAAACTGAATCCTCCCAGTTAGGATCAGTCATAACAAAGTAATCAGGATATTCACTTGGTTGGATGTGTGGGTTGGGTTGATCAACATTCATCCATGTATCTATATTCAATAGCATTATACTGCGAGTAAAGAAAGGATATTCGTCTGTTCTGTCTTGTATTTGTCCTGCCGCTAACCATTTACCTTGAATGTTTATTCGGTCAATCTCATCGAGTAGTTTTAGATTGAAATCATGTGTATCTGCCCAAGCACCATCAAACCATATACAAGCATAACGGTAACCCATTTTATGCATAGCAACAATCCAACTTGTTTCCATTGTGTTGTATAAATTTACAACACCACCACGCAAATGATTATTACTTTCAGTTTGTTGTATTAGATTTAGTTTTTGTTTTAATATGCCATAATCATTTAACTGTTTACTTCCGGGCATAAACACATGGCAAACTGGCCAGGCATGTTCTGTATGACTATAGTCCCAAGCCTTTTGTCCTTGAATCACATCAACCTCGCCATTACTTCATCCATGCCTTCCAGTTTAATACCCATGTGTTCACGCCACATATCCTTTAACACTTGTGGCTTGGGATATCTGTTCTCTAAATCTCTGCTATACTTTCTCATTTTGGCATAATCACGATATGTTCTATTATCAGTGTTTTCCATGTATGTAAAGAAGCGTTTCATTTCAGGGTGGCGACCATGTGCGTTTTTGAGTTTCTGTATTATCAGATCCTTATAGTCGTCTTGCCATACTGCTGGACTCAGGTATCGCGGCGTTTGTAAAATGTTTGCTGTAATAAATTTTAACTCAATAGGTGAGTCTCTCCAGAAATCATAAAACTCTGGTAAGTGCCAGACATTATGTGCCTGTACTGTAATACCTACTGCTAAATCTATATTAGGCTCTGTGCTTAGTTGCAACATATTAGCATATACAATTTCCCAATCACCGTCTTGACGAATATAGTTATAAACATCGCCTATGCCATCCATACTAACTTTAATGTTAACATGTTTAAACTGTTTCCATATCTCAATTAAATCATACTCTTTAAACTTGATGTGTGTTATATTTGTAGCATAACGTAACTTAATGCGCTCTTTATGTTGCTGTGGAATTCCCTCCAACAACTTATAATGCTCCTCATTAATAATAGGCTCGCCGCCTGTGAACTGTAGAACCTGTACAGTATCCCACAACTCAGGCCACTCATTAAGGCTGTCAAAGAGCTCTGTAGGGCGAAGTAGACGTGTTTCGTGACCATCCGGCTGATACTTGGTAATGATGTCCAAATCTTGTACACGTTTGTAACTGCTGTGTGTTGAACACATAATACATTTAAGATTACAGAAATTACTTACCTTTAGTTCAACCCATAGTGGTTTGTTGTTTACTGTGTAATCAGAATTTACTTCTACGCCTTCTTCGAACGTTTGCCAATAGTCTTTTTCCCACTGCTGACGATTGCTTACTATACCGGCGTCCTCGTTGTGCCAGCACACTGAACACCTGTCTGGGCGTTCGCCTTCGCTCAGAGCTCTGCGTAATTCTCTGTAGTTTTCGTTGTTCCATGTTTCCTCTGCACTCTCACCTGGTTTGTTTAGCGGTATCTCTTGTGCTTCACAACAAGGTACTAGGTCTCCACCAGCAGTGCCATATATATGTAGGAAAGGAATTATACAAAATGTATTACTTTTCATATCGGCCTGTCCACTCTTCTCTTTCTCCTGGACCCCACGTTACAGGTATCGCATCCAAATCTAATAGATGTTTAAACTCTGCTACTAAATCCAAGTCTAATATTTCTCTGTGTCGCAATAACTTCTTTAGTGTATCAGTATACTGGTATGTTCTATCTTCTGCTTCATTGTGATTACACAAACGAACTAATAATTTATGTAACTTTTCCATTTTATCCCAGCGTATTTTAGTTCCACGGTTCAGTTGTTCCTGCATACGATATGCTGTTTCAAACTGATTATTAACTAAGAACTTTAACTTGTCCTTGAACCAATTGGGCCAGTGTGTAATACTCATATAATGTGGTTCATATACTGTTTGAAATACTGCGCCTATACGCTTATATTGTGTCCACATAAAGAACTCATACATGTAAGGTGCATTAATAACTGATATTGTACAAGCCGCCTTGATCTCTACCTTATCCCAGCCTAAATCATCACGAGTTGTAATCCACTTGTCAAGAGTATCTTCTACAGTATTCCATTTACTAGGGTAGCGTAGGACTTCATTTACAGTTCCTAGTGCATCTATACTAGGACATATAATAATCTTTTTAAACTGAACTAGAGCATCATAGTCTGCTTTCTTAGGCCACCATGTACAATTAGTAAATATCTCAATCTCAATTTGTGGTGCTAGTCCTACCTCTGCTAATTTAATTACAAAGCGTAGGAACTGTGGATGTAGAAATGGTTCGCCACCTGTGACTTTAATATACCGCAGGTCCTTAAATATTTTATAGATACCTTCTGTACTTCTATAATGGCTTACGTGGTCTAAGTCTAGTTCTTCAATCTTCTTTAACTGTTCTATCTTGTATGCATCACTACCTAATTCAGGAAACTTAATTGCATCCGTATCCCACTTATTAGAAAACTCCGGTCCACAACTCATACATTTTAAATTACACTTGCGCCCTACAGTAATTTCAAGATACTCTAGTTTTGCTTCGTCAGTAAAATCATTAAAGAAAGCATCAGCCTCTGTTCGCATACTATGACCTTTTGTTTCTTCATCTACTCGACATTTGTAACATCCAGGATGCCATTCATTACGCATCATAGTTTCGCGAACATCAGAAAATGTATTATTAAAATCTTTTAGGTTATTATCGAACTCAGTTCGCATAAGTTCTACAAACTGTTCAGGTTGCATTTGTTCACCTGCACTTCGTATATCATTATCTAAAAATCTGCTGTGAAATCTACAACAAGGTGTTGCAGGCTCACCATGCATTAGCATTGCAGCTCTAAACGGGTATATACATGCGTTACTGGGTAAACGTGCCATTCTTTACATACCTTTTTAATGCATCACGAATATTAATTCTGTTATAGGCGCCGTCTCTGCTAAAACTATTATACAATGTGTCGTCACTAGTAGCAATATGAATTGTATTACTTGTATCTAAACCGTAGTGATTGCACACTGCTTTATGTGCATCCATATATTTTTTAGGTAAACTATCAGGCGAAAACTGTTTCATTAGACTAACAGCAATAGCAACATTTAAATGAATACCGTGATTCCATTCTGTTTGTACTGCTAGACTGCCCTCATCTAATTTACTAAATGAAATACCTGCTCTCCAGTTACCACAACTTAAACCTTTTGTAGTACTAAACACTGCTAACTTAATACAAGGTTCGTCTAGGTTAACATTTAAATCCCAGCAAGTTCCAAACCAAGCACAATCAACTAATACAGGAATATCTTTCTCATTACACTCACGCATAAGTCTATCCCAATGTTCTGGTTTACGTCCGGATCCACTAAAAGGAACACTGATAATAACTGAGTCGCCTTTCATTAATGGGCGATCACCTATGTAACGATCATGTGTCCATTGTCCTTCTAGTAAGACATCTCTGTTATATGGATACTCACCTCTATACATACGCAATCGGTATCCGTTTGCCATACTCCAGTAATGCCACCAATCCAGTGCTTGTGTAGTTCCTAAACTGACATGCCTGTATGGAAATGATTCTAGTCCTGTAAAATTATTAAACTTGCTGCTTGCTATCCATTGTGGGTATAATTCTAAAAATTCAGGAACGCTATCTGGTAAATGACCTGCGTCCATATTAGGAAAAAAGTTTTCTGTTAGGTGATCAATAAATGGTTGATTCCAAACTGAATTACCTGTTGTTCCAAAATCAGGATTCATTTGCTATCTCCGGTATTAATTTAAATGTATCTGTCCCACGCAAACGATCTAAGTCTTTTGTATACTGTAAGAAATATTCCCACATCTTTGGATCAGATTCTTCTATTTGTAATCCTTTTCGAATGTCATCTATTCCAGTCTGATATTCAAATTCCTCTCTATGATAACTACCTTCGGGCCAATATGCTTCACTAGGAATATCTTTTAAAACTCCTAAAGCACGTTGCTTTAAATTAGATGGCATATTTTGTATATTGAGATACGCAGGATTAACAACAACGTTGCTCATACTTATACTTGCTCTTGTTGCATGGTATTTATTGAACCAGTTCCATACGTTCGGAAGATCAAATAAATTTGTTGCCATTACAGTAACAGCAAATACCATTTCCAAGTTTTCAATCTCATAAAACTTTTCTATGTTTGTGTTTAGATCCTGCCAGGTATGATCGCCACCTCTGATTACGCTGTATAGTTCATCGGTTGCTTCTACACTTACCATTAATTCTACATGTCTAAACTGTGCAAATAGAATACGAAACTCATCATTAAACACTGTAGCGTTAGTGCTAATATCTAACATGATATTGTGACTAAGATTATTGTCTACAAACCACTGTAATATTTCTAAACAACGTTCGTCATATAAAGGCTCACCACCTCGCAACGCTACCCACTGTAAGTTACGGAAGTATTCCGGATTAGCAAACAAGTTATCCATGAATGTAGTTTCAGCGCCATGAAATCCAACAGGTGTCTCAGTCCAGTACTCGGGCTTTTCTCTGTTTAATGCTTTACCATCCTTTGTCCAACCTGTGCTTACAAAAGGGTTACAGTGTATGCAAGCAAGATTGCACTTGTTACTGACTGTAAAATCTAGATAGCGAATGTCTGGAATGTTATAGGTTCCTAGTCGTTCACTGCGTAGCCTCACATCGTAATCTAATTTGTCCCAGAAGAACATTCGTCTACTACGACCTGTCTCTTCCTTCTTCGCACAACCAATACAGGCATCAGGTATATTTCTATGGCGATGATTGAATCGAAGCATTACTGCTTCCTTACTTTCCATTATCTCTTTTAATGTTTGCTTATTAATATTACCTAGTTTGTCTTTATAGATAATATCAGGCACAACATTACCTCCCCACTTCACAGTGAGAGCATGCCAGGGTGCTAGACAAGTTGGTAATTCTTTATTATCTAAAAATTTATTTCGATACACCGCAAGTCTCTCTACAAATTTTCCAAGAAGCAGAATCCACTGCTTTTTTTAAAGTCTTTTCATACCATTGATTATTCAATATTTCACGCAACGTTTTATTTTCTAAATTGTTATCTTTCCTTGCTGATACAAAACTACTATCAACACTTGTCTCTATGTTTATATTATTAAAGTGTCTTCCGAATAAACTTGTATGGCAACAAGGCCAAACAGTCCCCCAAGGATCTATTTGTACTTGTCTTTGATTATACCATGGGCATTTACTTTTTGAATTTTTAATTTTTATATCTGAAAATAAACCAAAGTCTCTATTGTCGCTCATTGAATAATCGTCGTTTCCTAAACGTGTTTGGTATGCTTCAACTTCTATATGTTCTAGTACAACACCATCCTGTATAGTATGAGCTCCATGACTTTCACGAGTTTCAAATTCAATACAACCACATTCTTTTGCAATCTCTTCTACTTGTTTTATTTGATGTATGTTGTGTTTAAATACAGTCATCACAACTCGGGCTCTGCCTTTGTTATTTGTAAATGATTTTATGTTTTCTAGTATCTTATCCCAGTTAGTTCGGACTCTGTATATACTATGTGTGTCTTTCATTCCATCAACTGCAAATATGACAGTATGATTTGTAAATTTTCTAAAACTTTCTGCTAAGTCGTTCCAAAATTCTGTGCTACGCATACTGCCATTAGTGTGCATGAATAATTGAGTTTCAGGATGATAGTGAGCAAATTTGTCTAGCATTTCCACTAGGGTAGGGTGCATCATGGGATCTCCCCAATTACCATTGAGAGTTAATTCTTTAATAAACCAACCACGTGTATCTTTACTCACTAGTCTATCCCATAACGTTGTATCGAAATGCTTTAGTTCTAACTCAGGCTTTGTTTGTGCAGTGCCATCCTGTTGTCTAACACAAAAGGCACATCGTGCATTACAGTGACTGGTTACATCTATCTGTAGATTATGTGTATTGAAATACCAGTTATCCAATATAGTCCTCACAGTCGCCGTCACGCTGAACATCACTTGTTAGGCAGTGGATACCACCGTCCCAAAAGTATTGATGACGAAAACGCCAGGGTATAACATTAATACCCAGTTTGTCTAACTGTGCTTCTACGATGGGATTCCTACCTGTCATAATAACATTGCTCTCATCAACACTCAAACAGTTTACGTCAAACACACTCTCGTCAGCATAACCTACCCAATGTGTTAACCACTTCTCTACATAGTCTTTGTAGAAGCGTCTCTTACGAGTGTTGAGAAAATCTTCTGGCATGTCATGATCATCATCAACTTCAATAATAGTCCAGTTACGCATCTCTTCTGGAACCCAATTTTTATTCCAGGTCATCAGTACACCAGGTGCTAGTAGTGCGATCTTACCGTCAACGTGTCCACCAACGGGGATTTCCAACATACGAGTATCTGGATATCGCAACTTTATTTCACGTTGAATCCAGTCCCGTCCCCTTACTGTGCCCTTACCTCGTTTATTATCACCCTCGTAAGGCTGACTAAACAATACGGTATTACCGCATTTGATCATGTTGGCTGCATGATAAAGGACACGGCCTTGATCTACAAAGTAATCATACTTCTTGCCACTCTCTACTAGAGCACCTGGCATACTAACCCAGTCAGCACCTTCAGCAAACCATTTACTAGTATGCTTGTAGTATGCTAAATTTTCAAAGTATCTGTTGTCACTGCCTGTGTAACATTCAAAGATTGTATTACCATATGGCATCAGTGTATCCCTGGGCATTAGTGGATGATTAGGAAAGCCACAGTGCATCCAGGGTAATTTTATTTGTTCCTCACCTGTGATAGTAAAAATATTATCAGGTCGCACAACCTCTACACCCAGACCCTGTAATAGTTTTTCTAATACACTAATGTCCTCTGCTGTCTCTTCAAAGATTTGTCGCATTACACTGCGAGTCTCATCGTCCTTGTGCCAATCAAAAGTATTCGGCGGGAAGGGTGCGCCTAATATAACACGCTGGAGCGGTTGAAATTCGCTCCATACATTTACTGGTTTCATATTATTTCTCGTTTAGATTTATTTTTTTAAAGTCACTGTTTGCCAGTGTTTTGTTAGCATTTAAATTTATTTTATCGCTACATTGCCTAACACATGCTGGTAGTGGATTCGTAGTAAAACTTTCTTCTATCATTTGATAAGCCTCGCTGCGATTAATCTCGTCTAGTGTTCCATTTGTAATATGTATCTGTTCTTTCTTATCGCCTAAAAACTCATATAGTTCACGGGCTTCGTTCCAACTACCAAAGTGGCAACAGGGTATAACATATCCGTCATACCTAACTGCCATAACTTGATCAGTTTTAAATTTACACTTTGGATAAATCATTTTCAATTTCTTCCCATGTTCTGCTAATTAGTCGCATATGCTTGGGAGTTCTACCATCTCCCACTACCGGTCTAAAAAGATCAAATCCCAATTCAATAGCAAGTTGCTGTGCTTGTAATACTTGATGATAGTTATGTTCAAATATAACATAACGCCACATCATCCTACCTGACCAATTTTTTCTAAGTGTTCGAACGCCCAATATTATAGTATCCCATTTACTGTTTACTCTGTAAATGTGATTGGTATCTTCTAGACCATCAATAGCAAATTCCACACGGTCTTTTTGTGATAACAGACCTGCTAGTTTTAACCACCAGCGTTCTGTTCTTCCACTGCCATTAGTACTTATATTAATTTTTGGTCTATGTTCTAGGGTATTCAAATATTCCAGTTGTTCCATAAACACACCACTGTATACTGGATCGCTTAGTGATAAATTATAGGTTAGATTTGTAATACCATTCTCTGGTCGCATTAACGCACGAAAGTGATCCATATCCATATCAGCAATATCAGGTTTATTGCCTGCCGCCATCCATTTTGTTCTACCGCAACCAGGACAACTAAGATTGCACCTACTACTGCTTTCTATTTGGATTCTACGAAATTCAGGATCGTTAAGGGAGTTGTTTAGACCTACATATATCATTGTATAAATATTTATGTTCCCTATAAACGGAGATTAAAATGACTCGTGTCGCATTAGATACTATAGCAAAAGATGAGTTTTTTGTCAAGATATTTCACATAGAAAAAGATATTAGTGAGATTGCAGACAGTGATGAACTGTATACTGCATTTGAATCTGGTTGGCCTGTTGTAATCAAAGGTGCAAAAATATCTGGCGTGGATTATGATTACTACGATAAACTAGAAGATTGGGTAGTTGAAGGTAATAAATGGATCATGCCCTGGTATAATAGCCACATCAAAGAGCGTACACGTCTTTATGAAGAGCGTGGCTGGACTGATGAGCAAATTGATGTGTTTCATCGTCATCACAAATTAAGTACACTAGGATGGCAGGAATTCTTTAAAAAATTATTCCCACGTTATACAACTACTGCTGAGATGTTAAGCCATAGATATAATATGTTAGTGGAAAATAAACTACACCTAGATGAATTAGATGAAGATCATACAGGAGAAGAACAACAGATTCGTATGTTCTTACAATTAGACAAGAAGAGACCAAGAGTTCTTACTTTTGGTCCTGACTTAGAACAATTATACAACAAATATTATGATGATTTTGAATTAGGCAAAATAGATAAGACTAATACAAAAAACTTTATTACGCAGATGCGTGACAAGTGTGTATGGAATGATCAGCGATGGGATCAGTTTCATCATCCGCTACATTACATAACATTTGATCCAGGTGACATTTGGTTTTTTAATGCACAATGGATTACACATCAGATTATATTTGGTGCTAAGTTACAATGTTATGAAGCAGACATCACAAGGGATAGTTTACTAAATCCTGAAATGTGCTTAAAGGATAGGATTAATGCATTGGAAATTCCCCTACAAACATAGTATAACAAATCGGTTTATGCATGTCAACTATCTGCAACGGTACTATGACAATTATCCTGAGGAATATATCAGACAGTATTGTGCTGATCCCAATAACAAAGAACATGCAGATGCTAAATGGGGAAACTACAGTGCGCCTGTTACTGATGTAGACTTCCTAAGTTTTGTTAAGTATGAAGTACTGGATGATTTAAAATGGGAGTTCCTGGGGAATCCTTATTATGAGCATGATCATCATTATGTAAACTTTCATATGGATGAACCCGGAAGTCATTTAGAACCGCATAATGATTTAAAAAACTTTCGCTGGTTAATTACTGCTCAAGTATATTTGGATCAGAGTAATCAAGGTGTTAGAATACTTGATCGTAATTTAAATTTAGTAAAGACAGTTCCTAATAAAGTAAACACTGCATACTACATTAATGCTACACCTTTTAGTTGGCACGATGTTCCTGAATTACACAGTTTGAAAAGAAGTATATTGTTTAGGGTTGGTAAGCGTAAGCACAAAACACTAGCACACCCGATGCCCGGCAAACCTGCTTGGGTTATTGTAAATGATGGACATGATGATACTCACTATGCTAAACTAGGTTTGCGTATGGGCAACTTGACCGAAGCCTGGTTACACGAACAAGAGTGTTATAATATATATCATACTGATTGGAGAGCAAAGGATAGTGATAAAATAATTGACTATGCTCGAGACGTACATGGCACAGTGAATGTAATTTTTAGTGGAGAGTTTATACACATGGGTAATTATTTTATTACACCGGATAACTTTGAATATACTGCTGATGTTGTGTTTGGTCGGACTACACATAGTATATTAACTGAAGCAGAAAACGTAATGTACCATTACTATAAAGATAATTTACATATGAACTATGTAGATATCAAGATATAGTTTTGTTTTTTATCTGTTGAATATAACTATACGCTATTGATTTGTTATGTGTTATGATTAGTATAGTATTCGTGGTTTTATTATATGCAACATAATAATTTAATTTATCGTCATGTCTCACAGCATATTCCATTAAAAACTCCAAACAAAATTACAGTATGGAATTGAACGTTCGTCCAACGTCTTCACATATTCTGGTAAATTCGGGCGACACTTTAAGGATGTCTGTTCTCCTAAAGGTATCGTAGTTTCTAGTGACGTCGATATATTGCCGCATGATGTTAACATTAAAAGCATGATCAGGATCGTTACCAAAAGCCACGATCTCAAGTAAAGGTTCAGCATAATCTTCATAATGGGGTGAATTGTGAATTTCATTTAAAAAGTCCTCAATCTGTTTACGTTGTTCGTCTCTTAACCACTGTGGAGCGTATTGCATACTGTAATAGTTTGGTTCAATAAGTTGGTTAGTACTCATTGCTATACCTCTATCGTGTTGCATCTGGTATTCGTGCATCATACGCCAAAAAGGTACAATATGCAAAGCATTAGTAATTTGATTAACTGTCGTAACACGGACTTTAATATTTTTACCTGCTTTAGTGTTACTGTATTTAACTAATTTATCAAAGTTAGCCCATACAAAATCCCACTTGGAGGGAGGGCGAAGATAATCATTCATAGCACCCATACCTTCAAGTGAGCAGTTTACAATCGCACGTTCAAACTTTCCTAACTGTTCTAACCAACGGTCCTGCATATTAGTCATGTTTGTGTAGAAACTTAGTTCGATGTGTGAGGCGTCTCCGGATTCCACGGCTGTATCAAGCAAACGGAACATGTCAGGCGCTACCGTTGGCTCTCCGCCGATTATTTTTATTTTACGAGCATTTGTTAACATGTCCTTGAAGCTCGTCCAGTCTATTCCAGGTTGAAGAAGTGCCTGCTTCTTGTCTGCAATATTGCCGTACCAGTCAGGGTGGTTGGCCCCCAGTCCGCTTTCAACCATTTTGCCTCGCTCTACACTTACCAAATGTGATGCTTCTTTGTTACACATTTGACATTGTAGGTTGCACATATTGCCAAGCCTGAAATCAAATTGAAGAGGTTGTTCAACCCTCCAATCATTAACGGAAGCAGTAGCCACCACTTCGTCAATTACTTCTGCCCACTGCTTGTTTTCCCATTGGCGTGAGCTCATAATATCGTTACGTTCTAATCGCTGACATTCCACGCACTCAGGTAACCATTCACCTGCTGCAAGTCTACGTCGCACATCACGCACATAGTCGTGATTCCAAGTACCAGCAATACCCAGTTTCTCTTGATCTACTAATTGTTCCGGTTCCTGCGCCATACAACAAAGTCTATAACGACCGCCATTATATGTACTATATTGTACAAAAGGCAAGGCGCAGAATCCATCTTTATCCGAAGTATGATTCATAAATTTTTCCTTCGATATCCTTTTGATCATAATATTTTGAAATTTTATGAACTATTGAATCATTGAATACATCTTCTAGTCCAATAGCATTATCTACTGGACTGCTATTTAATGCATTTATTACTTTAGCATAACCGTGTTTATTTTTATCTTTGATAGGTTCTAACTTATGCCTTATTATATCTTTTAGTTCATTATTTAAATTTTGTATATTTGCCCAGTATGGATTTTTAGTTGGGTGTATGCGTAATACAAATTTTTTATTTTTAAATTTGTTTTCTGCCCAATTAAAAAATTTAGGAAGTTGTGTTATATTAATAGGTGTAACTACACAACTAATATCATGTTCTATATCTATTTTTTCTCCTAGTTTAAAATAATAATCTAAAGTAGAAATAACATCATCCCAAATATAATTACCAGGACGTTGAAAAGACTGTATATTTTCTATGCCATCAATGCTGTGACTTAGTTCAATCTTTTTAAACTTCTCCCAGAATTTAATAATTATATCACTTGGTTTTTTGGTAGTGTTAGTATAATAGTTTAAAGTAATATTACTACAATCTGATTCAGATGTTAATTTTTTAAGAAAGTCTATATGTCCAGGCTCCATCATAGGTTCACCACCTACAAGTTTAATTCTGTTTAGTTTCGATAGATCTGTATTAGTCCATGCCTCTATACCACCGAAGTATATCCTTTCAAATTTTTTATCAGGATTTATAATACTTTGAAATGTACTACTAGAGAGAGTATTACACATTTTACATGACAGGTTACATAAATTTCCAAAACCAGTTTCGATATATTCTAATTCTATATATTCTTCTGTAATCGTATTTAGATTTTTGATGGTTTCTTCGTAACGCTTATTCCATACATTCCTCATACTAATTCTACCCTGTCTTTCAGATTCATAGCAGTTCATACAACCACTATTCTCTACACCTTCCAAATGATCTAATCTAAGTTTTTTATATTTTTCTGTTTGTAAAGATTGTGATATATTAGAGTCGTTGGATACTACGCCTAATATATCATCTGTACGAAATGCACAGCAGGGTCTAACTGTACTATCTTGTCCTATACATGCTGCATTAAATGGTAATATACAAAATGTTTTACTAGGAATATTGTTCACGAATTTTTCTCTCTAAATTTTCTTGATTATAATAACTAGTAATCGTCTTTACTCTATAATTATTTAATACGTCATCTATTGTAAAAGTATCAGCGGTCGGATCTAATTTTATTGATTTTATAATGTTCTTTAAATCTTTATGATAAAGATTTAAACTATCTAAATATCTTATAATTTTATCTTTATGAGATTGTTCTAAATTTCTTAAAATCATCCAATCAGGTCTAATACCCATATTAAAACTATGCACTGATACATGATTAAATTTATTTTTTACCCAATCTATCAACTGTCCAATATGCATAATATTGATTGGTGTAATAGTTGTAGATAATGCGTAATCTAAATTTATTTCATCTTCTAATGAAAAATAATAATCTATCGTATCTTCAATATCACTCCAGACATAATTTCCAGGACGTTGGAAAAGTTGTATATCATAACACGCATCTATACTGAATGTCAATGTTATTTGTTTAAACTTTTTCCAATATTCAACTAATTCTTCGGAAGGTTTTTTTGTAGCGTTAGTAAAGTATACTAGCGATATGTTAGTAGGATCACTTTGTTCAAATAATTGTTTTAAAAAGTCTATATGTCCTGGCTCCATCATAGGTTCACCACCTACGAGTTTTAGGTGTTTTAAATTAGACAAATCAATATCCCAGTCTTCAATTCTACTAAAATATCTTCTTTCAACAGGCTGATCAGGCTTTATTATTTTATGGAATGTTGAACTTGATTTTGGCTGACACATTTTACATGATAGGTTGCAAAGATTACCAAAACCTGTCTCAATATATCTAATATCAAACGTATTAGAATCTAAGCCATTAGTAACGAGTTCTTTAATATCATCTTCCCAGTCATGGTTATAAGATGTTCTAACACTAACACCTACTTTTTCTTCCCTATCGTAACATCGCCAACACCCGGGGTGTTTTACTCCGTCGATTTGTGCCTGTCTAATCTCTTTGAAAATATCTGTTTGTAATGCTTTTGAAATACTTCCATGTTCATTTAATGATCCAGGACTAGGAAAATTAAAGTCATAAGAACAACAAGGTCTAACATCTCCAGTTACAGACACACATGCCTGTATAAACGGCATAATACAAAAATTTTCATTTGGTGTTGATGACATTTAAAAATTCTCTAGCACCCATACGGATTTGACTCAACCACTCACTTGCTGCATCTTCGTCAGCGTTATCAGTTACATATTTGTACATTTCAAGTGGCACTTCTAAATTGCGACATACTTTTGCAATAGCCCAACCCTCCATGTCTACTAAGTCACTTTCAACTTCGGGAGGACTTGTAACAAAATTATCACCAGTACTTAGTGTAGGACCTGTATCTTGTAATGTTAATGTAAGTGGAGTACTATCAAAAGGAACAATTCCCATGGCAGGAGCAAGAGGCCGAGCATCAAAATCACGTTGAACTATACGACCAACTTTGTATAATCCTTTACCGTATTCAGGGTTTAAACTACCTGCTGTGCCGAAGTTAATAACTTTTTCAGGCTTAGTAACAAGTATAGCATTAGCAGTGTTAATAGCTGCATTTACTTTTCCAACTCCTATAACTGCCTTAATGTATCCTAAAGGTAAATCTACATCAAGTTCTTCCGCTACAGCAACTACTACTAAAATCATTTCCATCCTCTTTTTTCAATTATTTCTTTTACTTTATTACCAATTAGTTTTTGTCCGTCTTCGTCCCAGTGTCCACATAAACATTGGTGTTTATTGTCTCCTAAATCCGGCATTGCCTCTAATCTAGTAAAAGCAGGCCAGACTTCTTTAACAATATGCTTTTTCAATAATGTCCTAGCCCATATATCTTGCTTGTGTGTTTCATAATGCTTATTCCATGTCCACGGTAAAAATATAACATCTTTACATCTTTCCATAAGAATATTACACATTGCTAATATACATGTATAGTTGTCTACCCAATGTAAAGGACTCATTGCATACTCAGCATACCATTCTGTCTCTGTAAGGCCTTGCATGCCTTGAAATGCGAATAGTTGTTTATTTAAATCTGTTTGTGGATTATCCGTTTGCCAGAAACTGTAAAAATCTTTATGACTCGCTTCGTTCCAATACTCGCCATTACTTGAAAAATAAGATATGTCTATTTTTTTAGATATAGGTCTTGGATAACTACCATCAACACTGTTTATGTGTCTTCCTTCTATAATAGCGTAATCCCAACCTGCCTCTCTATTATCCAATAGATAATGCCACAACGCATAGAATTGTTGTTGACTAGTTGCACCACTTTTTGCAAGTGTTTCTACTTCATGACCTAAATGATGTTGCCATCTATCTTTTATTGCAATACGTTCTGTACCATCTTCTTTTTTGCAACTACCATCACTATGACTAGTCCCAATAACTAGTATTTTACTCATCTAACAAATACGCCATTTCAGGAAATGTAGCACGGAAATCTGTACCGCGTTGTGCGTCTAATTTGGTAATATATTCTCTAAACTCTGGCAAGCGTCTAGTCCAGTCTTCCTGTCTAGCAAAGTTAATCATACCACGCAATCGCTTGATACCATAACTTGCTTCCTCCCACGTCTCGTAGTCTACTTTACCTTTGTGCCAAACTGGAACACCCAGTTCCCAATTCTCTTTCCACCATTCAATAAACTCTTCATACTTCTCTTCTGTTTTATCCAGGAACTCACGTGGTAAAACTTTAACGTTTAGGTGTGGAGGCCAGTATACAAAGTGATAGTTAATACCACCAGCACCGAATGGCCACATGTTCACTTTATGGAAGTCTTGCTGTAGTTTCCATTTTAGGAAGTCTGGAATATAATATAAGTTAAGAGCGTTAACAGCACACGCAACAGTAACTTCTACATTGTTGCTTGTCTCTTTGTCCAGTCTGTGAAATTGTTTTACAGTATGTTCCCATTCACTTGGATAACGAATGTAATCATTCATAGCACCCACACTGTCTACGCTGTAATGCATACGAACTTTCTTAAAGTGTTTCCACTGTTCTAATAGCCTATCTGGCAATTCAATACAGTTACTATTGTAGCGTACTTCCATTTGTCCAGCGTAACCCATTTCAATTACTTTGTCAAGGATTTCATAATGCTCATCAATAACTGTACTTTCACCACCAGCAAAATACAACTGACGCATATAAGGAACATGCTTGTATAGTTGCTCCCAGAATACAGGGTTATCCTTGTGCCAGTTATAACTAGCACCGTACTCTTTACCCTTCTCTGCCCACACCATTGTTTCTTTTAGTGTTGAATTTTCAATTTTTGGATATAATGTTTGCCATTCTTTAATCCAATTACTACTATCATGTGGGCTACACATAACACAGGCTAACTGGCATTTAGTTCCCATTCGGATATCAATATATTGAATTTTACTAGTAGTGCTACCATCCTCATAGGTTTCTTCCAATAACTGATCAATGTCTACGCCATCTTTAATCCAGTACTCTGTTTCCCACTGTCGCTTGCTGCGATGCCCTGCGGCTTCTTCTTTGTAGCATTTTAAACAACTTGCTGGTTTATCACCGTCAAGCATCATCTTACGCACACTGCGATAGTAGGTATTATTCCATGCGCTCTCTAAGTCCGATATATTTAAATTGGCTGGACGGCCATCTTCTGTTTTAACGATTCCAACACGCCCGCCATGCTCTTTGTCGTTTGTAGCACCAACGCTACTTGCGTTAGCAGTACAACATACACGCATACTTCCATCGGGTCTAGTTGATAAATGAATCCACGGGAGGATACAGAACGTATCACTCGGTAGTTTATGATCTGGCATTTTGTTTTCCTTTGCCCAAGTTCGTCTGGGCCATACGATTATATAATATACTTAGTAGTCGGTGAACCGTTACGCACAAGTTCCCAGGTCTTTTCTGTAGCACTACCTGTAATTTGTAGTGCTGGACGTTTGCGCCAACTGCCGTTCCAAGTTAAATGAGGTAGGGTTGACCATTCCCATGCCCACGCTGTTCCACGTTCCCATTGTGTGTAAACGCGGTTGCCAAATTGTATAATCTGGCCTGGTTCCCAATCTTCTAACATGATTAGGAAACGTAATTTGTCTGGTTCCTGATATTTAAAATCTGGATTGTCGATGACTCTTTCCTTACGTGGATTACCTGGTAGGTTATCAATGTGCCACATAAGTTGGTGATTGGGAAACTGATCATTAAATTTCTTCGTTAGTTTTTTCTCTGTGTTCATCTGTAGTACGTCTACTATTCTATTGAACACAGGGCAAGCATCTGTTTTGTTAAAAACAAACTTAGCAAACATCTTAGCATCTGGACGACCATAAGGATTTTCAGCATCCTCGTCTACATGCCCAGCACTTTTAGCATTTGCCGCATGACCGTAGTCTTGCTCGTTATATGCTTGTTCTTGTACGCCAATTTCTCTGGCTGTAATAATGTCTTGTTCCCAATCACCTAAGAATTGACCAACAATTTTTACATATTCCCCTTCAGCATCTTTTCTAAACTTATCAAAGTGCCAGGGCTGTATGAATGGTGATGTCATATCTTCCTCTTATACTGATGATAGTTCTGATTTTTCAACAGTGGTATAGTTTCTAGTAAATGCTGTTCTATTTGCTTTCCATGCATCTATTGCGGCTTCATCTGACCAAACATATGTTCCTGTTACGCTTTGACCGTCTGGATTAAGTGTCAAAGTACCAGATATTAGTCCTTCAGTATTTGTACCGCAATAACCATGTTCAGCGATCCACTCATCAACATTAGCATAAGTGGTACCGTGATTGCATGTAAAAATTTTTGTTCCTGTTATTGCCATTTTATTTTCTCCGGATTTAAAATGATGGACTAGTGTCCATAAGTATTTATCGTAACAATAAACCTTTTTGTGCCAACATTTTGAGCTCTTCAAACGAGTTGTGTATAACATGAAACTTCATATAAACACGCCTTTGACTAACTGGAGGTACACTATGAACCACCATTCCATTGAACAAGTTTGGGTGTACTGTTGAATATTTTAAACTATAGTCAAAGTATTTACTGTCTAAATCTTTATACTTTTTTCTTCTTTCTGGTATTAAGTCCTCACCTTCCCAGAATAAAAGTGGCTCACCGCCGTCTTCTGGTAATATAGGGAACATAATAACACATGTTGTTTTAAAATCAACATGTGGTACAAATTCGTATGGTGGATCAAAAACCAATATATCTACATCATTGGGATCCATTAAGTTTGGTAGATTAAATTGATCTACAATGTGTTTAATTTCTGGAAATTCTACAAGACTAGTTTTACCAATACGTCTTACATCTACTGCTTGATAACCTGGTTGCCACGCATTGCGGTGCTCAGGTCCCCAGTCTTTTCTAATTGCGTATTGTACTACACATTCTGGCTCAAATACTTCTGTGAACAGTCTAGCGAGAGCTTCTCTATCATAAGTAATCTCATCAAATATTATATGATGTTTGCCGATTATCATTCCTTAATCCATTTGCCCTGTCTGTTTAATTCTAAGATACCATCATATGTAATAGGTGGTAAAAATTTAAACCTTAGATAAACTCTTATGTCCTCTTTTACAGGTCCAATACTGTGTATAAATCTACCATTTATTAATGTAGGATGCTTTGTACTGTAGTACACATACTCATCTATATCTTCATAGGCATCCATGTGTCTAAATTTTAAATGCTTGGGAAGTATATCGCCTGGTTTCCAGTCTGGTATATCATTATAAACTTCCTTGCCTTTACGGTGCTCACGCACTTCCTGTTGTATCCATTCAATCTGATTATCAAACTTGTGATACTTAACAGGTGTGCCGCCATCAAGTGGCCATATTGGTAGCATCATAACACAATTTTGATGATAATCAACATGTGGCACAAACAAATAATCTTTTTTATAAACAAGTAAGTCAACATCGTTAGGATGATATGGTCTCATTCTTCCTTCTACTGCTACTCCATCTTTATTGGGTGTGCTTGTTACACAATCAGGAAGATTAAACTTATCATATATTCGTTTAATAGGTTCCCATTCACATAATGTGGCATACCCAAAGTCAGCATGAGCAACCGCCTCCATACCAGGAGTGTATGCTTGTTTTTTAGTGGTAGGCCATTTCATTTTTTCACCATACTGTTTACTCATATGGTGCAACTCACTCCAATATAGGTCAGCAAGCTCATTTATATCATATGTTACTTCGTCAAATACTGTACTATACTTTGATACTATCATTCTGGAACCTTTACTACACCAATGAATACATCATTAGGTTCGTGGTTAATTTTTAAATCTTTTGCGGCTTCATAATCATAGCCTTCTATATCTTCAAATGCTGTTACTGGATTATACTCTTTAAACTGTATACCCTTTTTAATTGCAAAGTCTGTAATCTTTACACTCTCGGTCCACAGTAAACTACGCATTGTGTTATAATCTGTATACCCAGGTCTATAATCTGGGAAATGCCCTTCGCTAAAGTCCATCACATTACTCCACCAAGCAAACGAGCTCTGTGGTTCCTTATAGCAAAGGACAATGTAATCTCCTGGAAAATTGTTCCAGATATATTCTAAATTAAACTTCCTAGCAAAGAAGTGGCTTTTAATTATACGATAACCATCGCCGGTAAAAACGTCGTCTATATCTTGTAGTATCTGTTCTTTGCTCATATGGTTAAAGTCCGTCCAGTCCTCTCCGCACCCCATGCCTGGTCCCCAGTAACTACCACGGTGCCCATTGTTGGGATCGCCAGGACGGTTGGCACGATGATAAAATATTCTGTCTGGGGTTTCGTCTGTTCTGTCTGAAGGTAAGACAAGGCGCATTTGAATATCAATACCACTCCACTTACTACCTGGAATGCCTGTAAACCAAATACGTTTATTATAATCTGTCATGCTATAACTCTTTAAAAGAAGGGGTGAGCCAGAAAGCCCACCCCTATGTTAGTAATTAAAAATTACTGAGCGAAGTTGTCAACAACTTCATTTGATTCTGCGTCGTCAAAAGAACCTTTAGGTACTGGTACCCAGTTCTTTAATTCGCCCTTAGCAACAAACCAAGGCTTGCCTTTTGCTAGGTGCTTTTCTTCGCTTAGGTCGATGCCATATGCTTCTTCCATCATCTTTGCAGTTTCTGGTAGAGCTTCGTGGCCCATGCAGTTAATCCAATACATTCTTTCGAACATCTTTGGAAGTGCTTCTAGAACTTTTGCTTGTTCTGCTTCGTTCTCGTGGCATACTTTCTCAAGTGTACGAGCACCGATGTGACTATGGAATGTTTCGTCCTTAGCAATCTTGCTGTATGTACGCTTAACGACTGGATCGTCAATGCTGTTAGCCATTGAGAACCATACACGACCTGCACGACCTTCAGCAACAAACTGGTAAACAGCAGCTAGAGTTTCGTCTTTGTCTGCACCAATTTCTTCGAATAGAGATGCGCCTTTTGCTTTAACGTTTTCTGGGCTCATCTGCCATGCAAATTCTTTTTCGATTTCTTCATCGCTTAGTTTTTCACCTGATAGGTATTCAATAACATTCTTAACCATATCATAGTGTTTTGCTTCGTCTAAGATTTGCTTAGATAAAAGTTTGATCTGAACTGGATCTGCACTTGCTGGCATTGCTGCAACTGTCTTTGCAATTTCAACAACGTTCATGCGCTCGTTAAACATTCTACGCTTGAAGTGGAAGATCGCGTCGTCTAGATCTGGCTGGTTACGGAAGTAAGCAGCAGTTTGTAGTTCGCTTGCACGAAGTAGAGGCTCAATAGTCTCTTTAACGTGTGCTACGAATTCTTTTCCTGTCATTGCCATGATTTATATCTCCTTATTGTTAATGATATCATGATATTCGTCGGGCATCCAGTGATTATTAATGAGATCTCGTTCTGGGTGCCAGACAACGGCTAGGCAATTTTCACGTTGCCATGCCTCGATTAACCCGTTGTCGTCGGTGACAAGCACCCTTGCATCGGTAGGAGCATCAGTAATTCCTGATCCATGATAAGAATTTACTGTATGCTGTTTGTATTTATACCAAACCGGATGTTCAGTGCGCCTATGCCCTTCAACTGGCGTTAATTTACCACCCCATAACTGTGTAAGTAAAAAAGCACCGTGACAAATACCCAGTATTGGCTTTTTGCGTTCACGAAATTGCTTGATCATTTCTATTTCAGTTAATAGTCTCTGTGGGTGGTCATCGCCACCACTTAACACAAGTAGATCATGTGTAGCGGCTAAATCTATAAAATTCTGATTCTTTTTATTGTGTAGTGCAGTAATAGTATGCTCGCGGAACATGCTATAAAAACCACGCTCAAATGCATCAAAAGCAAAGCCTCCCGGGCTTTCTAATGTTCTTGTACTAATTATTACTTTCAACCTGCTCTACCTTTAAAAAACTCTAATGACCATTTATTTTTATCTACTATAAACATTTTGCTACAATAATAGCAAATGCCTGGTCTTCTTTTAGTAGCGTTAATTGTAAACAATGGGTGTGAATCATCTGGACAAGGAAAACTCTTTTCTTCTGGAATATATATTGTTTCTTTATCCACTAGTACCTCTATA